>Ga0307375_10000024_pt1 | contig 208430 bp, 182 predicted proteins | sample TR1MG_FD_202531 | JGI IMG/M metagenome (GOLD analysis project Ga0307375, IMG submission 202531) | Soil microbial communities from Risofladan, Vaasa, Finland - TR-1 | ecosystem: Environmental > Terrestrial > Soil > Coastal area > Acid sulfate soil | place: Finland: Risofladan, Vaasa...
GCGAGTTCGGGTTCGAGAAGAACAACGACGCCGTGGAAGGCGTCATCATGATGCGTCGCGGCGAACAGGCGCAGAACGTGCTGAAGGGCGTGGAGAAGGAGACCAAGAAGCTCAACAGCTCGATTCTACCGCCGGACGTGAAAGTGCGCCCGTTCTACGACCGCAGCGACCTGGTGAAGCTGACAACGACGACGGTGGAAGGGAACCTGATTCGCGGCATGATCCTGGTGCTGATCGTGCTGATCTTCTTCCTCGTGAGCGGCCGGGCGGCGATCATCGTGGCACTGACGATTCCGCTGGCGCTGTTGTTCTCATTCATTTTCCTGCACGCGCGCAATATACCGGCGAACCTGCTTTCCATAGGAGCCATAGATTTCGGCATCATCATCGACGGCACGGTGGTGATGATGGAAAACATCTACCGGGAACTCGTCGAGCGCTCGGGGAAAAATTATTCCGTCCAGGAGATTATTCTCGCGGCGGCACACGACGTCGACCGCCCGATCTTCTACTCAGTCGCGGTGATCATTGCGGGGTATATTCCGATCTATGCGCTGAGCGGGCCATCTGGAAAGCTGTTCCATCCGATGGCGGACACGATGTCGGTTGCGCTGGTAGGCGCGCTGATCTTCACGCTAACACTGGTTCCCGTGCTCGCCTCTTACTGGTTCAAGGGCGACGTCAAGGAGACGGTGAACAAGCCGTACGAGTGGATCAAGGACAAGTATGCGGTTGCGCTGGACTGGTGCCTTGATCGCCCAAAGGCGACCATGGTGCTTGCGACGATCGTCTTCGTAGCGTCTCTGCTTTTGGTGCCGTTCATCGGCGGCGAGTTCATGCCGCACCTCGACGAAGGCGCTCTATGGGTACGCGCGACGATGCCGTACACGATCTCGTTCGACGAGGCGAGCAAGTTCGCTCCGCAGGTGCGCGACATTCTCATGTCGTATCCGCAGGTGACAGTTGTGGGCTCGGAGCTTGGGCGTCCGGATGACGGCACTGACCCGACGGGATTTTTCAACTGCGAATTTTATGTCGGGCTGAAGCCTTACAAGGATGCTGCGTGGGACGGCGAGGATGGAATCCATAACAAGAAGCAGTTGATTGCGTCGATCCAGCAGAAATTGAAGGCATACCCGGGCGTGATTTTCAATTACACGCAACCGGCGGAAGATGCGGTGGACGAGGCGCTTACGGGATTGAAAAGCGCGCTTGCGGTCAAGGTGTATGGTCCGGACTTGAATGTTCTGCAGAACAAGGCGTTGCAGATCAAGAGCACCCTGGCGAAGGTACACGGCTTCACCGACTTGACGGTGGTGCGTGAACTTGGCCAGCCAAGTCTATTGATCAATGTCGATCGAGACAAAGCAGCGCGGTATGGCATCAACGTCTCGGATGTCGAAGATGTGATCCAGGCAGCGGTGGGCGGACAAGCCGCGACGCAGGTGATCCAGGGAGAAAAACTGTTTGACCTGGTCGTGCGCATGCAGCCGCAATTCCGCAGCGACGCACACCAGATTGGCAACCTCCTGGTTGGAACTCCGGACGGCCAGCAAATCCCGCTGCGTCAACTGGCGGAGATCAAGGAAGGGACTGGCGCATCGTTTATTTATCGCGAGAACAACTCGCGTTATATCGGAATCCAGTACAGCATAGAAGGACGCGACCTTGAAGGCGCCGTGAAGGACGGACAGGCCGCCGTCAACAAAGTAGTGAAGCTACCACCGGGCTACTGGATGACGTGGGGCGGCGAGTATAGCCAGTTGGTCGCTGCGAGGAAGCAGCTCTACGTAATTGGCCCCCTCACGGTGCTGTTGATCTTCCTCATCCTGTTCGCGCTCTATGGGAACTTTAAATTTCCGGTCAGCATTGCGATCGGCGTAGTGATGACAGGACCTGTTGGAGCGTTGCTCGCACTAAAACTGACGGGCACTCCGTTCAGCGTTTCGTCGGTGCCTGGACTGCTGGCGCTAATGGGCGTGTCGGTGGAAACGGCGGTCATTCTTGTCTCCTACATCAACAAGCTGCGCATCGAAGGCATGGACATTCGCACGGCAACGCGCGAAGCATCCCTGCTGCGCTTGCGCCCCATCATGATGACGGCACTCGTGGCATGTCTCGGATTACTTCCGGCGGCGCTCTCCACGGGAATCGGTTCCGATACGCAGAAACCATTCGCTATCGTGATTGTTGCCGGATTGATCTCGCGACTGTTGCTCGGGTTCTTCGTCAACCCAGTCCTCTACGAAATGGTTGCGCGCGACGGCGACGTGTTGAACGTCTAAACGTGAGAGCCGGGCAAGTTGTCCGGCTCGTTCACGTTCAAGTTTCTTTTTCGTCTCAACCGATATTGTTTCGATTGTGTCTTGCTGCCGCAGGGCGGCTCCAGCGATCAACGGTCGCGTTCGCACGCCCGTGCGCCGTCCGGCAGGATTTTGCATTCATTCAATCGGAATTCGCGATTGTACATTCCGCGCAAATCATAGTTATCTAAAAGTGAACAAGTGCCCATCCTGCAGGTGTGACTGGGTCTTCCTCCTCTCCACGTATTGCGGTCCATTGTCAGCGACGAAGCGGCGTACAGGAGGTCAAAGTTTTTCGAAAAGAAGGAGTTGCCATGCCCGAACCCAATTCATTTCATGGGCTTCCTCGAGCCCAGGGATTGTACGATCCTCGCTACGAGCACGATGCGTGCGGAATTGGGTTTGTCGCCAGCATTAAGGGCGAGAAGAGTCACGACATCATTCGCAAGGGAATCCAGGTACTGATCAATCTAACGCATCGCGGAGCGTGCGGATGCGATCCGGAAACAGGGGATGGCGCCGGTGTCCTTATACAGATTCCGCATGCGTTCTTCGCGCGTGAATGTGCGCGGCTGGGATTCAGTCTTCCGAGCCCGGAAGAGTACGGCGTCGGAATGGTGTTTCTGCCAGTCGAGAAGCACCAACGATTGCAGTGTGAGGGAATCCTTGAGCGCATCACCCGCGCGGAAGGACTCTCGGTTCTCGGCTGGCGAGACACTCCGGTGGATGGCTCGGCGATTGGACGCGTGGCACGGGCATCGCAGCCGTACATCCAGCAGATCTTCGTCGCGCGTCCCGAGGGAATGACCGTCGGAGCGTTTGAACGGAAGTTATATGTAGTGCGGAAGCGTGCGGAGTCCGAGATCGCAGCATCGGCGATCGAGGAGAAGGGCACGTTCTACATGCCGTCGCTCTCCTGCCGGACGATCATCTACAAGGGGCTGTTGCTTGCTCCGCAGATTGCAAGGTTTTACGGCGAACTCGCTGACCCGGAAGCAACAAGCGCGCTGTGCCTGGTGCACCAGCGGTTTTCCACCAACACGTTTCCGAGCTGGCAGCTCGCGCATCCCTATCGCTACATTGCGCACAACGGCGAGATCAACACGCTGCGCGGCAACGTGAACTGGATGCACGCGCGGCAATCGATCCTGGAGTCGCCACTCTTCGGCGACGACATCAAGAAACTGTTCCCTGTCATCGCGCCCGGCGGCAGCGACTCGGCGGCATTCGATAATGCGGTGGAATTGCTTCTCCAGTCGGGAAGGTCATTGCCGCACGTCATGGCGATGCTGATCCCGGAGGCGTGGGCGGGTAATCCGCAAATGAGCGCGGAAAAGAAGGCGTTCTACGAGTACCACGCATCGATCATGGAACCGTGGGATGGACCGGCGGCGATCGCGTTTACGGATGGACGATTGATTGGCGCGACGCTTGATCGCAACGGGCTGCGTCCCGGGCGCTACGTCGTCACCGAAGATGGACTGGTTGTGCTGGCCTCGGAAGCCGGAGTGCTCGATATTCCCGCCGAGCAAGTGAAGATGCGCGGGCGTCTGCAACCGGGAAAGATGTTCCTGGTGGACACAGTGCAGGGGCGAATTGTTTCGGACAAGGAAATCAAGCGCCAGCTTGCGAGCCAACAGCCATACGCGGAATGGATCAAGAGCAACCAGATCACGATGGAGAACCTGCCGGAGCCTTCACGGCAATTCCAGACGGATCACGACACAATGTTGCGGCGCCAGCGCGCGTTCGGATATACGCAGGAAGACCTGAGAATCATTCTCGATCCGATGGCGGTGAAAGGCGAGGAGCCCATCGGATCGATGGGAACGGACACACCGCTTGCGTGTCTCTCGGACAAGCCACAGCTACTGTTCAACTACTTTAAGCAACTGTTCGCGCAGGTGACGAATCCACCGATCGATCCCATCCGCGAGCAGATGGTGATGTCGCTGACGAGTTACATCGGCTCGGAGAGGAACATCCTTGACGAATCGCCGTCGAACTGCCAGACGCTGAAACTTGCACATCCGATTCTAACGACACGCGATCTGGAAAAGCTGCGGCGGCTTTCGCGAGGCGACTTGCTGGCGACGACGCTGCCCGCACTGTTTCGCATTCGCGAAGGCGAGGATGGATTGAAATCCGCGCTGGACGAACTCTGCCGCCGTGCGTCGCTTGCGGTGCGTCACGGATATACGCTGCTGATTCTTTCCGACCGCGGCGTGGATCAGCAGTACGCGCCGGTTCCGAGTCTGCTGGCGCTTGCGGCCGTGCACAACCGGCTGATTCGCGAAGAGACACGGACACAAGTAGCGTTGATCGTTGAGTCGGGCGAGCCGCGCGAAGTGATGCACTTTGCACTCCTCATGGGTTATGGCGCCAGCGCGATTAATCCGTATCTCGCGATCGAAACGATTGAGGAGCTGGCACGACGGAAAAATCTGGCGGAGAACATCAGCCCATCCGCGGCGGTGGCGAACTACATCAAGGCCGTCAACAAGGGACTGCTCAAGACGATTTCTAAGATGGGCATTTCGACGCTACAGAGCTACACGGGTGCGCAGGTGTTCGAGGCGATTGGGTTGAATAAGAAGGTCGTGAATAAGTATTTCTGCGGCACGGCCTCGCGCATCGAAGGTGTTGGGCTGGAGGTGATCGCGCGCGAGGCGCAGATGCGGCACGAGCACGCATTCCGTCCGATGACGGATTCGGAGATAGACCTTGTTGCAGGCGGAAGCTATCAGTTCCGAACGGATGGTGAGTACCACTTGTTGAATCCGCTTACCATCAGCAAATTGCAGCACGCGGTAAGGGACGCGAATCCCAAGACCTTCAAGGAATACACGGACCTGGTGGACAACCAGAACCGGGAGCTATGTACGCTGCGAGGCTTGATGCGTATTCGCGAAGCCGCCACGGCCGTGCCGCTCGAAGAGGTGGAACCGGCAAAGGATATTGTGAAGCGCTTTGCCACAGGCGCGATGTCGTTTGGTTCCATTAGCAAGGAAGCGCACGAGACGCTTGCCATCGCGATGAATCGTATTGGCGGAAAGTCGAACACCGGCGAAGGTGGCGAGGACGAAGCGCGCTTTGTGCGGGATGAAAACGGCGACCTTCGTCGCAGTGCGATCAAGCAGGTTGCGTCGGCGCGATTTGGCGTCACGGCAAACTATCTCGTCAATGCGGATGAATTGCAGATCAAGATGGCGCAAGGCGCGAAGCCGGGCGAAGGCGGGCAGCTTCCCGGCCACAAAGTGGATGAAGCCATTGCTCGCTTGCGCCACTCGACGCCCGGCGTTGGATTAATTTCTCCGCCGCCGCATCACGACATCTACTCGATTGAAGACCTGGCGCAATTGATTTTCGACTTGAAGAACGTCAATCCGTCGGCGCGAATTTCAGTGAAGCTGGTGGCTGAAGTCGGCGTGGGAACCGTCGCTGCGGGCGTGGCCAAGGCTCATGCGGACGCCGTGCTGATCAGCGGCGACAGTGGCGGCACGGGCGCATCGCCGCTGAGTTCGATCAAGCACGCCGGCATTCCATGGGAACTTGGACTGGCGGAGACGCAGCAGGTTTTGCTGCTCAACGATCTTCGCGGCAGGATTCGCGTGCAGACTGATGGCAAATTACAGACTGGGCGCGATGTGGCGATTGCAGCGCTGCTGGGAGCCGAGGAGTTCGGTTTTGCAACCACTCCGCTGATCACGATGGGATGCATCATGATGCGCAAGTGTCATCTCAACACGTGCGCGGTCGGCATTGCGACGCAGGACCCAGTCTTGCGTCAACGCTTCCAGGGCGAGCCCGAGCACGTGATCAATTTTTTCTTCTTCATCGCCGAGCAGGTTCGCGAATACATGGCGCGGATGGGATTCCGGCGGATGGACGAGATGATTGGCCGGGTCGACATGCTGGAGACGCAAACGGCATGCGATCACTGGAAGGCAAGCGGCCTGAACCTCTCGGCGATTCTCTATGCGCCTCCGGTCCCGGCGCGCGTCTCGCGACGGTGTACGCAACAACAAGATCACGGACTTGACCAGGCTCTGGATCACCAGTTGATTGAGCTTGCCGCAGATGCGCTGGTGTCGCGGCATCCGGTGAAGATGCACCTTCCGGTTCGCAACGTTCATCGCGCGGTCGGTACCATGCTCAGCGGAGAAGTTGCGCGACGATACGGTTCGCAAGGGCTGCCGGACGATACGATTCGCGTCCAACTCGAAGGATCAGCGGGACAAAGTTTCGGCGCGTTCCTGGCCAAGGGAATTACGCTGATGCTGGAAGGCGAAGCAAACGACTATGTCGGCAAGGGACTTTCCGGAGGACGCATCGCGATCTTCCCGCCGAAGAATGCAAGATTTGCCTCCGCGGAAAATATTCTCCTCGGCAATGTGGCGCTCTACGGCGCGACCAGCGGAGAAGCATTCTTCAACGGAGTGGCGGGAGAGCGCTTCGCGGTTCGCAATTCCGGAGCGACGGCGGTCGTCGAAGGAGTCGGCGATCATGGTTGCGAATACATGACGAATGGCGTTGTGGTTGTGCTGGGACGGTGTGGACGAAATTTCGCCGCGGGAATGAGCGGTGGAATCGCGTACGTGTTCGATGAGAAAGATGAATTCGCGGCGGAGAGGTGCAATCAGGCTTCGGTGGATCTGGAGCCAGTGATTGAACCGAATGATTCGACGGCCGTCTTTCAATTGGTGTCACGGCACTTCGAGTTAACCGGCAGTCCGAGGGCGCGGTGGATTCTGGACAACTGGGCCGAGGCAGTGCCGCGATTCGTCAAAGTATTTCCACATGAGCTGAAACGTGTGCTCGGCGTTGAATCTGTCCAGAGAACGAAGGCTCCGGTGGAGCACGTGTACACGGCGCAACTGCGCGGCGAGGTGCGGCATGGGTAAAGTCACAGGTTTTATGGAGTTCTCCCGCGAGCTACCGCAGCGCCGGCCAGTAACGCAGCGCGTCAACGACTGGTTCGAGATCTACTACGATCTGCCCGAAGAGAAGCTGCAGGCGCAGGGCGCGCGTTGCATGGATTGCGGAGTACCGTTCTGCCACACCGGTTGTCCGGTCAACAATATCATTCCCGATTGGAACGACCTGGTGTATCGCGGCAACTGGAAAGAAGCGGTGCGGCGGTTGCACGCGACAAACAATTTCCCGGAATTCACCGGGCGTATCTGTCCAGCGCCTTGCGAGGCTGCGTGCGTTCTCGGGATCAATCAGCCGCCGGTCACGATTAAGAACATTGAAAAGAGCATCATCGAGCGCGGGTTCGCCGAGGGCTGGATACATCCGGAACCGCCCGCAAAGCGCAGCGGCAGAAGCATCGCGATTGTCGGGTCGGGCCCGGCGGGACTGGCTGCGGCGCAACAACTGTGCCGGGCAGGGCACGCAGTCACGGTGTACGAGAAGGCCGATAAAGTTGGCGGGTTACTGCGCTACGGCATTCCAAACTTCAAACTGGAGAAGCACGTGCTTGATCGCCGGCTCGAACAGTTGGAGGCCGAGGGCGTCCGCTTCGTGACGAATGCGCATGTGGGCGTCAATATTTCCGTCGAGGATTTGCGGCGGAATTTCGACGCGCTGTTGCTTGCGGGTGGCGCAGAGCAACCTCGCGATTTGTCAGTTCCGGGCAGGGAGCTGCGCGGAGTTCATTTTGCGATGGAATTTCTGCCGCAACAGAATCGACGCGGCATTGGTCTGCCGGTGGATGAGCGCACGGCGATCCTTGCAACGGACAAATACGTCATCATTATCGGAGGAGGCGACACCGGCGCGGACTGCCTGGGAACGAGCCTGCGGCAGAAGGCCCGTTCGGTTCACCAGTTCGAACTTATGCCGATGCCGCCAATGGAGCGCTCGCCACGAACACCCTGGCCGCTGTGGCCGATGCAGCTTCGCACGGAAAGTTCGCACGAAGAAGGCGGCGTGCGGGAGTGGAGCGTTTCGACCGTGGCGTTCAGCGGCGACGAGCACGGCAATGTGAAGCGACTACACGGCATACGAGTGGGCCCCCCTCCCACGTTTGAGCCGGTCACAGGATCGGAGTTCGCGATGGACGCGGACCTGGTGTTGCTCGCAATGGGCTTCGCCGGTCCGGTACGCGGCGGTATGATTGAAGAACTGGGTGTAGCACTGGACCAGCGCGGCAATGTCCGCACCGACGAGCGAAGCATGTCTTCGGTCGAAGGAGTGTTCGCGGCGGGCGACATGCGCCGCGGGCAGTCATTGGTAGTGTGGGCCATTGCGGAAGGACGGAACGCGGCGGCTGGCATCAATCGATATTTGCAAATGCTTGACGTTGAGTTACCTGCCGCCGAACGAGCAAGTTGACCGGCCGCCGGTTTGCTGGAGCGTCTCCCCGCAAGTGTCATGGTTGCGCGCGACAATTTTCCCAGTGCAGCAGTCAGCTTCTGTGAATACATTGCGAGATATCTATGGACTTCGATCAGCTCATTACTTTTGTTGAGGTTGCAAAGCTGCAAAGTTTTTCGCGCGCCGGACAAAAGGTGTTTCGTTCTCAGTCCGCGGTTAGCGCGCAGATACGCCAACTGGAGCACGAGTACGGCTCGAAGCTCCTCGATCGCAGCTCGAAGTCCGTCCGGCTCACCGACGCGGGGCAGTTGTTCCTAGCCTATGCAGAGCGGCTGCTGAACCTGCGCAAGGAGTCGCTGCGGGCAGTTGCCGATTATGGCAACGATCCGCGCGGCGTGCTGATGGTTGGCGCCAACGAGGCGACGTGCCTCTACGTGCTGCCGGACGTTTTTGCCGAATACCTGCGCCTCTATCCCGCAGTGCAGATCAGCATCTACCGGAACTTCAGCCGCAAAATTCTGGAGCGCCTCGACGACGGTTCCATCGACGTGGGTGTGGTCACGCTGCCGGTGAAGTCGACAAACCTTACGGTGCGTCCGATTTTTCGCGACCGCCTTATGCTGATGGTCGACTCGAACAATCCGCTCGCAAAGTTTGACTCGGTTCCCGTCAGCGTGGCGGCACAGCAGCCGCTGATTTTTCCGAGGACCGGCTTTATGCGGCAGGTACTCGATAAACTCTTCCGGCCTTACGCGCTGCACCTGCAAGTGCGCATGGAGCTGCCTAGCGTCGGCATGATCAAAAGTTTTGTCGCCGCCGGGGTGGGAGTGTCGATTATCAGCACGAGCTTTGCGCAGGATGAAGTTCAGTCCGGACGGGTGAAGCTGGTTGCGCTGGAAGACGTTGATTTGTGGAGAGAGCTCGGCGTTGCCTATCGCCGCAATACCACGCTGCCGCGCTCGGCGACGGCGTTCATTGAACTTATCCAGTCGAGGACTCGCCAGGCACGCAAGAAGGCTGGCGGCAAGCACGACGTTACGTAGACACTCGCGCGCGCTTTAAAAAATTGTGGCCGGAGCCTTGCATCGCATGGAGTGTACTCGTACTCCGCGATGCAAGGCTCCAGCCACGTTTGCTTGCGAGGACAGGTACACCTCGCGGAAAAGGGTTTATTTTGACGGTGCGTAGACGAGCATGGTGAACGATCCGGGCTTAATCGTGGGACGCCGCTGTCCAGGCGCGGGAGGCGCAAGTTCCGCCGTGACCAGGAAGATCTTGTGCGTCTTGGGATCGAGGGTCATCGTGCGTGCACCACGCTGCGTTGGGACATTCTCTTCAACCTGATATTTTCCGTCCTTTGCCTGCCCAACCACGGTCAGCGTGCCTTCGCCATTGGAAGCAAACGCCAGGTTCAGGCCGGCGTCGTAACGCGCCGCGTCGGTGCCCGCGCCTGTCGGCAGGCTCGCGATGATCTTGCCGGTCTTCGCGTCGACGATAACCATTTCCTTGTTTCTGCAAACGTCAAAGAGGTGATCGGTCTTCCGGTCGATGGCAAGCCCGGAGGGTTCCTCGCAAGTGCCGAGCGTCCATTCGTGTTCGGTCTTCCAGGTGCGAGTGTTGATCACCGCAAGCTTACTGAGGTTCTCGACATTGACGTAGAGATGACCGCGATCGGTCGCGGCGAACTCAAGTTTTCCATCGAGCGGGATGGTTGCGGTAACTTCCAACGTCTTCGGATCAATGGCCATCACCTGCTGGCTGCGGCCATTCATTACAATGACGCGCTTCGAATAGGGGTCGTAGATGATTCCGTCCGGATTCTCCCCGACCTTGATCTCGCCGATATCCTTCAGCGTCTTCAAATCGAAAGCGCTTACGGTTCCCGCTGCGCCGTTGGTGTTGAAGCCGCGGTTCAACGACTGTACGAGAGCAATGCCGTGCGAGCCCTTGGCGGGGAGTTCCCCAAGCTTCTTTCCCGTGGACGCGTCCACCACGAGAATTGAATCGTTGTGTGCAGAGAAAATACGATTTGCCGCGGGATCGAACTTCAGGTAATCCCAGAAGCCATTGCCACCCAGCGTGAACTTGTTTACCTGCTTGTAATGCGGAGCAGCGGATTGCGCCACAAGAATACTCGCCAGCGCAAGAATCGCCAGCGGAGCAAATTTGAGAAATTGTTTCATGGTTCTCCTCGAAAACCTGTTTACGAAAGTCCAAGTTTGATTCATCAAGAGCTATAGCAGAACGTTTCCAGCGCCGTGCATTCAATGCATGTCCGAAATTGCTCCTCCTACTCATCATTCCGAGCCTTAAATCAGCCTGAAACCGCGCGGGAGAGACCTACCGAGGCAATATCGGATCGCGAGATACCCTGAAAGTGGTGGTAAGAGTCCGCATCCTTTTGCGAAGAAAGCTTGTACTGGCGGTGTAGACTCTCCCTTCCCCAGCGGGACGAACCTTGTTTCAAGGAATGGAGTGAGCCATGTCGAGTGAGAAGAGTGCGCGTCGCACGTTTCTGAAATCCGCCGGTGCCGGACTTGCATGCAGCGGTTTGCTGGCGCTACCTACGGCCAGCCTCGGTGAGCCGGTCACTACAGCCGCGAAGCCGAGTGTTTTTGATGTCACAAAATTCGGAGCGCGCGGTGACGGCAAGACGCTGGATACGCCGGCGATCAACCGCGCGATTGAGGCGGCGACGGCGGCAGGCGGCGGTACGGTGCATTTTCCCGCAGGCACGTATCTCTGCTTCTCGATTCACGTGAAGAGCAATGTGACACTCGATCTGTCTCGCGGCACCACGATTGTAGCCGCCGACTCGGCGCCCGGATGCGCGGTCGGCAGGCATTCCGGTGGGCACACTCCGCCGGGTCATCATCAGCAACATTGCGTGCTCGGGCGCACTCTCATCCATCTGCTCGATCATCACGGGAATTCCGGGGCATCCCATCGAAGGACTCAAGTTAAGCAACATATTCATCCAGCACATGGGCGGAGGCACCAAGGAAGAAGCCGCGCTGGTCCCTCCAGAAGATGAAAAGGGCTATCCAGAGCCGAAGAGGTTCGGCCACACACCGGAAAACGGCTTCTTTATTCGCCACGTAAACGACATCGAGATGAGCAACGTCACGATCAGCGAGATAAGCGCAGATGCGCGCCCAGCCTACGTTTTGGACGATGTTCACGGGGCAAGCTTCTTCGATATCAAGACCCCTCGCGTTCCGGATGCGCCGTCCATGGCGCTGGAGGATGTCACGGACTTCGATATTTCTCGAAGCAATGCGGTGGCGGACACGAAGCTCGATACGGTGGTCAAGAAAGTTCTGTAAGTAAGATGTTTTGTGCCATCTACTGAGACGGCACGAAGTGGTGTGTACCTTCGTTTGGCGAGACCAACACTATCGTGACTTGCGGTGATGGTTTTACAAGTGTGAATGTAACAGGCTGTGGCTGCGGGGCGCATTGGGCGCCGGAATGACATTCTGTCCAGCCAAAGAAGGCGATGGATGGGACAACTTGTCCAAGGAGCTCCAAGAGTTCGCCGCTTTTGCATGCAGAATCCAAGACTTGCGGACGTATACGCTTGGCATGTCAATTGCAATGATGTAGGTGCGCGTCATGCAAACGTATTCGTATGTTGAGGGGAATGGATGATGTCCACTACGGTGAATTTTAGGAATAGCCCGCTGTACCCAGTGACAGGAACTGGACCCGGCACAGGACTAGTCATGAAATATCAACCCTTGTCTGACAGTCGTGAGACGCTACACAAGCTGGAGTCGCTGCGAGATCACATCCAGGAGACGATCGGCTTCACTTTTTCAGCGAGGATCAAGGCGGAGATGAGCCGGACGCTGACAGAGGTGGAGGCGGACATTCAGCGCCTGCAGGCGGAAAGTTGCTAATGAGACCGTTTCGTACCACACGAATGCACCGGCTAGACAGCCCATCCTTCTTCGCGCTGCTTCACTTTGAGCCAACTGGCAATTTCATGTTGTGCCGACTCCGGCGCGTGCGTGAAGCGCAAGCCGGCCGTACCAGTAGGATTCGCCCAGACAACCTGCCCGATCACGTGAATCTTTTCGTGGCCCTCCGGAAGAGTAAATTCGATTTGCAGCATACCGTACAGATGAGTCAGTTCGGGGATGCCCTTCACTGCCATTCCCCCCGAACTTAGATTCTGGCTCACCGTTCGAAACTCCTCGGAATCAGAATTGCGAATCAGGACTGACACTTCAAGCGGGCAGCGGAAGCTGTATTGCAATTCCGGGCTGAGGGCGCCAATTGCGGGCATTGGCTCCTTACGGCCGCTTGCGATTTCGTATTGCTTGAGTTTCCGCGTCAGGGTTCTGCGAGAGATTCCCAGTTGTTCCGCAGTCAGACCTTTGTGTCCGCCGGACCTGGCCAGGGCGGCAAGGATCGCCTGTTTCTCCATCGTGATCAGATTGCGGTCCGGAACCTGGATTGCGTTCTTGGCGGCCGAAGTTTCCGGCTGGACTTTTGCCTCTTCTCCAGTGGGCCGGATGAATCGCATCATGTCTTCCGCGCCAATCACGGTGTCCGCACTAAATGCAGCCGACTGGATCACGACATTCTGCAATTCACGCACATTGCCGGGCCATGGATACTCGTGCAGCAGCGCCATCGCGTCGTAGGCAAGCGACTTCGACGGATCAAATTGATGCAGGAAGTAGCGCGCCAGCGCATCAATATCTTCCGGACGCTCGCGCAGAGGCGGCACGCGCAATTGGAACTGCCCAAGGCGGTGATAGAGATCCCGCCGGAACCCGCCACTCTCAATGAGCTCTTCCAAGGGACGATTGGTTGCGGCGATCACACGCACATCGGTGGAAATCTTCTTGCTGCCGCCCAGACGGTAGTAGGTTGCGCCGTCCAAAACACGCAGCAGTTTTACCTGGACGCGCGGCTCCAGATCTCCCACTTCGTCGAGAAAGAGGGTTCCTGTGTGGGCCAGCTCAAACAGGCCGGGCTTGTCCCTGTCAGCGCCGCTGAACGCACCTTTCTCGTAGCCGAAGAGTTCGCTTTCAATCAGATTTTCGGGAAAAGCCGCGCAATTGATGTCGATCCACGGCTTGTTGCACCGCAGGGAGCGCTGATGGATGGCCTTGGCAATGACTTCCTTGCCGCTTCCTGTCTCTCCGGTTATCAGAACGGCCGCCTTGTGGGAAGCAACCCGTCCAACCAGGGACATTAACCGGCGCATGCCATCGCTTGCGATCACAACCTGCGGATCGTCCGGGCCCTGTCGCGTATCAGGGCCGACAAATTCCTTGAGACATGGGTCTACGCCCATTAGGGCCTCCAGAACATGACACTAAACCAGTTTGCCACGCTTATACCACGTTTCGAATTCAGTGCAAATGAACAATGCACAGAGGGAAGAACTGTTCGTAACCAGGCGTGCTCCCTGGATTGGCCATAAGGTTGGACAGAGTGGCCCAACGGCGACATCTATGTGCAGGACAAAGTGTCCAAGACCGTTGCGTCTCAACCGTGAAGCATAAGGAATATCAGTAACTTGCAGAAATACCAACAGTGGCATGAGCCGTGCTTATTAACTGCTCAGGTTCGGAGGTGGACGTCGTGCCCATCATTCGACGCTAGTGCCATTTGGGGAATATCGGGCCTAGGAACTAACTACCAAAAGGATGGTGTTGCAAATGGGACAGTCACGTTTCAACACATGGACATCGCATCCGTCCTGTATGCGGTCCATCAGGACCAACAGCCGTGCTGGTCTTGTGGAGCCACGTACATTCGGTACGGAATGGGAAAGGCTAAGGGCAACGGCCCTCTGGGGCGCCAATTCCCAACACCAACAGTTGCCCGAGTTGCAAGCTACCGCGCTTTGGGGAAGTGGTAGTCGCAAGCTCACCTGCAGCCAGCCGTATGTTCCGGTTTAGTCCATTCATTGGGCCCAATCTGCCACCAAGAAAGGGGCAAGCAATGAGCAAGCAGAAGTTATGGCCACTTCTGGGGCTCTCCAAGGGATGGGCGTTCGTATCACTGCTCGTGTTGTTAATGAGCACTACCGTTGCATACGGCAAGCCTCGCCCGAGGATTGCAAGAGACTTGGCCTGCAGCAAGCTCAACGACGTTTCCGGTTTGTCAAAACGAGAGCACAGGCAGCTTTCCAGGGCCTGTGCTCTCAACACACGGGTGCGGGTGATCGTTCAGCTCACGGGAGACTCAACACCGGCATTTGAGCGCTTCGCGGGTTTGAACGGCGCCAGCACCAAAAAGAACTTCCGACGCGTTCGCGAGCGCGTGATGGAGTTGCCGATCAAGATAGCCGAAAGGCTGGCGAAACAGGACCGCGTGAAATACGTGTCGCTGGACCGGCCTATCCAGGCAACTCTGGATCAAGTGACTCCAGCAGAGGGCGTGGGCGCGGCGGTCGCATGGCAGTCGGGATATGACGGGAGTGGCATTGGCGTAGCCGTGCTGGATAGCGGCGTAGCCAACGTTACCGACCTGCGTGATCCGAATACCGGACAGAGCCGTGTCGTCTACAGTGAAGACTTTGTAGGCGATGGCGCCAAGGGCTCGGATCTATACGGTCATGGAACCCACGTTGCTGGCATCATCGCCGGTAATGGCGCTATATCGGACACTGGGGGCTTCGAAGGACACTTCGCGGGCATAGCGCCAAAGACCAGCATTATTAATCTGCGTGTTCTGGATGCGAATGGAGGAGGCACTGACAGCTCCGTGATTGCGGCCATTGACCGCGCGATCGAGCTGAAAGACAAGTACAACATTCGCGTCATGAATTTATCGGTCGCCCGGGGCGTCTACGAAAGTTACAAGGACGATCCGCTGGACCAGGCAGTGGAAGCTGCCTATCGGGCCGGAATTACCGTAGTTGTCGCTGCGGGAAACTTCGGACGTGCAACGGGAACGAATGGTTATGGAACCGTTACGGCTCCCGGTAACGATCCGTATGTCATCACCGTTGGCGCAACGAACATGGAAAACACGCCCTCGATGCTTGACGACATGATGGCCAGCTACAGTTCCAAGGGGCCTTCACACATCGATCACATCGTGAAACCAGACATTGTTGCTCCCGGGAATCGCATTATCTCCCTCAATGCCCCGATGAGCACGCTCAGCAAGGAATACCCCGCAGAGGAGGTATTTCCTGACGATTCACCGTGCCAGTCCAACCCATCCGCGTGCGCCGGTACAGCACCTTACATGACGCTGAGCGGCACGAGTATGGCAACTCCGGTAGTCAGCGGAGCGGTTGCGCTGCTGTTGCAGCAAGACCCGTCGCTCACTCCCGACCAGGTGAAGGCTCGGTTGATGAAGACCGCTTGGAAACAGTACCCGCCAACCAGCGTGGCCTACGATCCCAGCGGCACCAGCTATCTCATTAATTACGACATGTTCACCGTGGGCGCCGGCTATCTCGATATCGCGGCGGCATTGCAGGACACCGACAAACCGGCCGGGGTCGCGCTGTCGCCAACCGCGAACATTGATCCGACGAGCGGAACCGTCTCGTTGGATCTTTCGGGAGCATCCACCGGCAATATCATCCTGTGGGGAACATCTACGACGTTGCAGGCGTCTTCGGTCTGGGGCAATCAAGTTCTGGGCTCATCTCCCGACGACGGCAGCAACATCATTCTCTGGGGCACGAACTCGGTGAGCTCGGACGCGAACATTATCCTCTGGGGCACGAGCTTGGCCTCTTTAGGCAGCGGAGATTCCTCCGACTCCATCATCCTCTGGGGGACTTCCGGTCAGGCGGTCGACATCATCCTTTGGGGAACGGGTCTGACGGGAGCTTTCTGGGATAACTAGTGGTCATGAACAGGGAACGGTGACAGACCGCTGCCGCCGTTTCCTGTATTTTGCAAGCCTTGAATGAACAGGACGTAACGAATGCCAATCCGCGCAAGAATTTTGATTGGGGTAATGGTGGTCACGGGATTGTTGTCCATCCTGGATGCTACGCAGTACCCCGGCTGCCAGGACTGGCTTCGGTTTGTCCTGTACCTGGGCATCACGCTTATCGGCTCCGGGATGAAGGTAAGGCTTCCCGGGATCGAAGGCACGATGTCAGTGAACTTCCTCTTCCTGCTCATAGGCATTGTGCAGTTGAGCCTGCCGGAAACGCTAATTATGGCGCTTTCCGCGGCGACGGTGCAAAGCATCTGGAAGCAGAAAAGCCCCACTCTCGCGCAAACTACTTTCAATTTTTCGATGATCGCCAGCGCGGTAACGGTGTCGTACCTGGTCTACCACCGGCTGGTTTCCTTCTCGCATGGCATCGCCGTTCCGCTCGCGCTCGTCGCGGTTGGAATCGTTTTCTTCGTCACGAATACGGTTCCGGTCGCCATGATTATCGGTATCACGGAAAATAAACCCATCCGCAAGATTTGGTCTGAGTGTTATTTCTGGTCGTTTCCACACTACCTGGTTGGCGCCGCCATTGCCGGTTTCTTCGGCCTGGTGAGCCATACGGCAGGATGGCAGGAAACGCTACTGATCTTTCCGGTCGGCTATTTCATTTACCGCTCGTACCGGCTGTACATCGAGCGCCTGGAAGCGGAGAAGACGCACGTCGAAGACATGGCCTCTCTCCACCTGCGGACCATCGAGGCGCTTGCCCTGGCAATCGAAGCGAAAGATCACAACACCCACGACCATCTGTACCGTGTCCGGAAGTATGCACTCAAGCTCGCGAAGGACCTGGCCGTCAAGCCGGAGGAGCTGGAAGCCCTGCGTGCCGCCGCATTGCTACACGACATCGGAAAGCTAGCGGTGCCCGAGCACATCATCAACAAGCCGGGACGTCTCACTCCCGAGGAGTTCGACAAGATGAAGATCCATCCGCTGGTTGGAGCGGAGATCCTCAAGCGAGTGAATTTTCCGTATCCGGTTGTGCCGATTGTAGAGGCGCATCACGAGAAATGGGACGGGTCCGGATATCCCTATGGATTGAGCGGAGAAGAAATCCCAATCGGGGCGCGCATCCTGGCCGTTGTCGACTGCCTCGACGCTCTCGCTTCCGACCGTCAGTACCGGCGCGCGCTGCCCATGTCCGAAGCATTTCAGTACGTCTGCGACGGATCTGGCACGCATTTCGATCCGATTGTGATTGAAACTTTGAAGAAACACGCCAGCGAACTTCTATGCCCGGCCGAGATCGAGGTGGATTCCGGCGCCAGTCAATCGCTCATCGAGGCAACCGTTTTGTCCAACGTGAAGGCAGCGCCGGCGGCAGGTTACGACGCCAAAGAGCCGTCGCCCCCGGATGCCGGATTTCTGTCCTCCATCGCGGCCGCGCGCCAGGAAGCCCAGACATTGTTTGAACTTAGCCATGAACTGGGAAATTCGCTGAGCGTTCACGAAACGCTTTCTCTGCTCTCCCTGCGCCTTGGCAAGCTGATCCCGTATCAGTCGATTGCGATATACGTTCGCGAGAACAACATCCTGAAACCGCAACACGTCAGCGGCGAGAACTTCCGGCTGCTGTCATCGCTCGAAATTCCGATCGGGCACGGCATTTCCGGTTGGGTTGCCGCGCACGGCAAACCGATCCTGAATGGCAGCCCAGACGTCGAGTGGAGCTATGCCTTAAACATTCAGAATGCCGTGGAAATGAAGTCGGCGCTCTCGGTCCCGCTCACCGGGCTCTCCGGTGTGGTTGGAGTACTCACCGTCTATCGCACTGCGCCGGACGCGTTCACGCGCGACCACCTGCGCGTCCTGCTTGCAATCAGCTCCAAGGTTGCCCTCTGCATCGACAACGCTTTGCGCTATCAGAAGGCGGAGAGCTCCGCAACGACCGATTACCTGACCGGCCTGCCCAACGCTCGTTCGCTCTTCCTGCATCTCGATCAGGAGCTTTCCCGTTGCAAGCGCGAGTCAACGCGGCTCGCCGTGATGGTGTGCGATCTTGACGGCTTCAAGCAGATCAATGACCGCTTCGGTCACCTTGAGGGCAACAAGGTCCTGCGGCTATTCGCGCAGGAACTAAGGGACTCATGCCGCGAGTACGACTACGTGGCGCGCATGGGTGGCGATGAATTCGTCCTCGTTGCCCCTGGACTGGATCTCGCCACGGCAAAACAGAAGGCGATTCGCATCAACGAACTTGGGGAAGAAGCCGGGTACCGTGTGTGCGGGGAACGCCTGCTCTCGGTCAGCGTCGGCTCAGCTCTCTATCCGGAACATGGGAGCGACGCCGAGCAACTGCTGGCGGCGGCCGATCACCAGATGTATCTCCAGAAGCAGCGGCACACAGAACAGAAGGCAGCGCTTATTGAATTTCCGGTAAGGCGTGTCCAGTAGCCCCGCAATTGAGATTGAGAGAAGGCATACATGAGGGCTCTCATCATCCGGCAATTGTTGGCGATCGCCGTCACGGTGATTCTGGGTGGGCTCCTGTGCGCCATCTTCGTGCGCGTCGCACCAGGTTTCGACGTCGACATACAACAGCTCGATAGCCGGCTGAGCGCGCAGACTCTCGAAGCCCTCCGTGCCAAGCGTCAGTCCTCGCGAAACATCTTTGCCTTTTACGGCCAATACATACGCAACGCCGTGCATGGGGACTTTGGAAAGTCTCTTGTTTCCGATCACAGCGTGCGTGGACTCATCGCTGAGCGCCTTCCCGCAACCGTTCGAGTCGCGGGAGGCGGACTCGCCCTGGCCTGGCTGGCGGCGTTTTCGCTGGCGATGTGGGTCATGGTGCTGCGCAGCCGCGCGGCGGATATTTTCGCCATGTCGGCTGCGAGTCTCTTTCTTGCCCTGCCCGCCGCCGTGATTGGGCTGGCATGTGTTGTTGCCGATGCGCCGCCGCTGCTCGCAATTGCGGCGATCGTCAGCGCGCGCCTCTTTCCTTATATTCGCGGCGTGCTCACGCGCACCGGCAACATGCCTCACGTCCTGGCGGCGCGCGCACGGGGAACCGGCGAATTGCGCATCCTCTTTCTGCACGTGCTGCCCGTGGCCGCACAACCGTTGCTCGCGATTATTGGTATCTCCGTTGCCATCGCGCTCGGCGCCGATCTTCCGGTCGAGGCGCTTTGCGGTATCCCGGGAATCGGTCAACTGGCGTGGCAAGCCGCGTTGGGACGCGATCTGCCGGTGATCGTTACACTAACCGTGCTCGTTACCATCATCACAGTCACGTTGAACTCTGCCTGCGACGTCGCGGCGGAAGCCGTGCGAGGACAACACGCATGACGTCCCTACAGAAATTTGCCGCGCTCATACTGACTGGAATTGCGCTCGCTACCGTACTCTCCGTCGCGATGCTGCGCACGAACTACGCCACTCAGTTTCGCAATATCCCCAACGCCGAGCCCTCACGCCAGCACTGGTTGGGGGCCGACGATCTTGGCCGCGACCGCTTTGCCCGCCTCGCTTACGGCACCGCCGTTTCGCTGTCTCTCGCTCCGATCGCCGCTTTCATCTCCGTGATCCTTGCCGCGTGCATCGGTGGAGTGGCCGGCTATCTCGGCGGAACCTGGGAGCGCATCATCACCGCGGCGGTGGAACTTGTGCTCTGCATGCCGTGGCTTTTTCTGCTGATCGCCGTGCGCGCAATGCTCCCGCTGAATATTTCGCCGCTACTCTCGGTAATCGTCACGTTCTCGCTGCTTGGCAGCCTGGGCTGGGCGGCTTCCGCAAGAGTTGTGTGCGCCAGCGTCAGTTCGCTTCGCAATTCCGAGTTCATCCTTCGTGCCCGCGCGTCGGGAACTCCCAACTGGCGCCTACTTCTTGTGCACTTGCTGCCGAACCTCAAGCCGGTGCTCGGAGCGCAGTTCCTTATCTCCGTCCCGGTGTTCATCCTGACGGAAGCCAATCTCGGCATTCTCGGTCTCGGTGTTTCCGAACCGCTGCCATCGTGGGGAAGTCTGCTTACCGAGCTGGAGTCGATGCATGGCTTTGGCAGCGCTCCCTGGAAGCTCGTCCCGCTCGTGTTGCTGGTACTCGTGGTCATCAGTTTCCAGTTGATCATCTCTTCGGACGAGGTGAGCGCATGAAACGAACCGCACTGGCAGTTCTCGTCTGTTTATTTGCGTTGCCGTTCGGCCTGCTGGCGCAGACCCGCAACGAGCTGCGTTTCTATCTCCACTCGGAGCCGAGAACGTTCGATCCGCTGCTGGTCACCGACGAATCGTCCGACACGATTGCATACCTGACTACGGGCCGCCTCGTGCACGTGAATCGCGCGACGCAGGCGCTCGAACCCGAGCTCGCGACTGCATGGAAAGTGTCTCGCGACGGGCGGGTCATCATGTTCAAACTTCGCGACCGCGTGTTTTACTCCGACGGCAGCCGCTTTGATGCGCAAGACGTAGCCGCGACCATCAAGCGGATGATGGACCCGAATACGCATTCGCCTTTCGCGGATATCTTCGGTGCGGGCACGCTGACGGCAAAGGTCGTGTCGCCGCTCGAAGTGAAAATCATTTCTTCCGTTCCGGTCGCCAACTTCGATCGCATCTTCGACCAGATTGCGATTGTCTCATCGCGCTCGCCGCTGAAAGAGAGGGCCGCGCTCGGCCCATTTTTCATTGCCGATTACAAACCGGGCTCATTCGTCTATCTCAAGCGAAATCCAAACTACTGGAAGAAAGATGACGCTGGCAGACAGTTGCCGTACCTCGATGGCATCCGCCTGGAGATCCAGTCCAATCGCGACATCGAAGCCCTGCACTTTCTCCGCGGTGAAATTGACCTGATCAACTCGCTTGACTCCGAACACTATGATCAGATCGCACAACGCGCTCCCGGGAGCGTTCACGACGCCGGACCGTCGCTCGACTCCGAGCAGATGTGGTTTAACCAGGTTGCGAACGCGCCGATCCCACCCTACAAGCGCACATGGTTCCGCTCCACCAATTTCCGCCGGGCGATCGCATTCGCCATCAACAAGCAGGATCTGGCGAGAGTCGCTTTCGGTTCTTATGCACAGCCTGCCGTAGGCCCAATTTCTCCGGCGAACAAGTTCTGGTTCAACCGCAACCTGCCGCCGGCAAAGTATGACGTTGCCGCCGCGCTGAAACTTCTGCGGCAGGACCGGTTCCGGCTGGAAGGCGGTACGCTACGCGATGCCGATGGGAACTCCGTGGAGTTTTCCATCATTACGAACGCGGGCAACAAGTACCGCGAAAGAATGGCGACGATGATCCAGCAGGACCTTTCGAAGCTCGGTATAAAGGTCAACGTCGTCACGCTCGACTTCCCCTCGCTGATCGAACGCATTACGGAGAAGTTCAACTACGAAGCGGCGTTGCTGGGAAACATCAACGTTGGACTCGATCCCAACGAACAGATGAACATGTGGCTCAGCTCGGGCGAGAGCCACCAGTGGAATCCGCGCGAAAAGTCGCCAGAAACCGCGTGGGAGGCGGAGATCGACAGGTTGATGAAGGCGCAGTCAATCTCGACGAATCCCGTGCATTGCAAAAAATATTTCGATCGGGTGCAGGAAATCGTGGTGCAGCAGGAGCCATTCATCTACCTGGTGAATCGCGACGCACTGTCCGCCGTATCGCCTTCCGTGATCGGAGCGCATCCAGTGGTTCTCCGGCCTGAAACGTTCTGGAACATCGAGCACTTGCGGCTGAGCGCGAATGCCCGGGAGAAGTAGTGATGACGAATCCCATGCTGTCCATCAACGTGTCCGTGTGGTACCAACCGGGCCGCGAAGTATTGCACTCGTTCAAGCTTGATATCAAGCGGGGAGAAATTGTCGGCCTTGTCGGGCAGAGTGGGTCGGGAAAGAGCACGCTTGCCCTGACGATCCTCGGCCTGCTCAGTCTCAAGCGCGGGAGCGCCAGCGGGAGTGTGCGCTTCAAGGAAATGGAGTTGCTCACGCTGCGTGAAAGAGAACTGCGCAGTCTGCGTGGTCGCCAGATCGGCCTCGTCCTGCAGAGTCCGCTGTCTGCGCTGAATCCTGCCCTGAGCATTGGCACGCAGATGCGCGACGCCTGGCGTGCGCATGGAGTTGGTCATGGACTGGAATGCGAATTCGACGTGCTCGCCGCCTTGCGCAGCGTCTCGTTGCCGAATGACGCGGAGTTTCTGCACCGGCGTCCATCGCAGATCAGCGTAGGCCAGGCGCAGCGGGTGCTGATTGCGATGGCCATTCTGCACCGCCCGTCATTGCTGATCGTCGACGAACCGACAAGTTCGCTCGACATGATCACACAGGCGGAGATACTCGCGCTCTTCCGCCGTTTGAACGAAGACCACGGCATTGCCATCCTCTATATTTCCCACGACCTGATGTCGGTTGCATCTCTCTGCGACAGGCTCGCAATTCTGCACAACGGGGAAATTGTGGAAGATGGCATCACTCGCGAGGTGTTCGCACACCCACAGCACCAGTACACGAAACAACTGGTCAGCGCCATTTCGATGGTTCCGCGCGGTCCGGAAGCAGAGACGCATGCACCGGTTCAGGCACTTGCGAGCGAAGCGCCTCGTCAACCCTCATTTGTAGCGGGAAATCCGTTGCTGGGCGTGCTGCGCCGCCACCTCGCGGAACAGTTAAACCACTAGTAACGATATGCGCGAATGGAATCCGCGGACAATGGCAGGCAGATGGAGAGGAATGCGTGTGAATCGCACCGCGCTAATAGAGACGGACCTCGACGTTGAGAAGTCCAACGGCCGGACCTGGCTCCGAAGTAATGAACTGCGAATGCATGGAAGTCTGTTCTTGGCCCTTGCGTTGTTCGGTTGAGATGATGCGTCGCGAAGATTCACCCGAACCAGAAACGTATTGCACTACCTCGAAGGATTGGATGTCCCTGCGGCCAAGGTTCCAACGAACGTTTGCAGGAACGTACACCGCCTGGGACTGGTTCGAGGTTGACGGTAATGTTGCGGAAAGAACCGCCGCGCCGCTGCTGAGCCCCACCGAACCGAGAACGCGTACGGCGATTGCCGTGCTCTTGCTCGCATGCAGACCGGAAGACTGTGCCGCGCACAGTTGTGTCGTACCCGCGACAAACAGCAGAGCCAGTGCAAAATGAATGCCTCGGTTCCACCTTGCGTTGTTCATGAGGATCCTTCCTTCACCCGATGGGGCGAATTATTGCACCTCAATACAACGGATGAGAAGACACCTCACTGAAGAAAATGCGAGCGAGGTCTATCGACGCGTGTCTCTAAGAGGGACGAAGTTCAAGGGTGTGCTGAAAAGGAAATTCAACAGAGTGGCGATTGAGTAAGTAATAAATAGAAGCGTTACGCGCGAGAGTTACCCTTCAAGTTACTGCAAAAAATTAAGATCAAGTTCTACTGTTTCGCACTCGCGATGGTTGGAGTTGCAGTCTTGTGCGCAGAGATGGCACTCACTCTTATCACGTGTATAACTATTTGCTTCGTAAGATTGTCAGTATCGGCGTGTGCCATTCCGGGAGCAGAAATTAATTTGTATTGGAAGGGCGTCAGGGATTGGGCGAAATGGACCTGTACAGGGTAGTCGCCCTTCTTGCGGAAGCGCGCGTAGAACTGGCCGGAATTGTCTGAATAGACGATCGTATGACCGTCGATCTGCACTGCGATTCCCCACACCGGTTTGCCGTCTTCATCCAGCACGATGCCCTTCACGATGTACTTCGCAAACGTGACCGATTCCGGCGCCTGCCCCTGTCCGGGCATCGTTTCGCCGTTGCGTGCGAAGAAGATTCCGTCGAGGAATCCGGTGTAGCGGACGCGATTGCTCGGATCAACGTAGGTGTTCGCGTTGACATGTATTCCACGGAACAGCGGCAGGCGAAGCGTAATCGCCCAGGCGTGGAAGGCAGAGCGCGTGCTGCCGGCCATTGTGTTGTAGACCATCTGCTGCTGGATTCCGAGGGTGATCCGGTTGGTGCGGATATTGCCTCCGACGGAGAATGAGTTCTGTCCACCGGAGCGTGTGTAGGATTGCGATATCGAGAGCCGGGGAGAGATGTGCTCTTCGGCGGTTCCAACATAGAAACGATTCTTGCCGTACTGATTGTTGAGTTGGGTGACGGTACCGGTCATGCTGAGGAAGCGGTTGAACAGATCGCGCTGCACCATCATGCTGCGCGAGTTTGTCCAGAACGTACCAGAAGTGCTGTTCGTCGCATTGGCGTTGATGCGGAATCCGGCGAAGAACGTATTGACCCCGACTCCGTTCATGCTCACTTTTTGCCCGGTGTACACACTCACCCGCTCGTCCGTGATCGGCAGCGTCTGGTCGTGGTTCACGTAGAATCCCCAACGCCGGGTGGGCTGGAACGATACTTTGAAATTCAGGCCGGTGTTCTCGGCGATTCCGGAGTTGACCAGTTTGAAGCGCTGGAATCCCTGGCCGGTGAAGGTGTAGCTTGCCGTGATCTGGTACTTCTCGTGCGTCAGGTCGGTTCCCAGTGAGAAGTAAGGCGCATTCCGTCCTATGCCGCCGCTGGTCGCGACTACCCAGTGCTCGCTCAGTTTGTAGTTCAGCGATGCCAGGGTTGTGAATTTGTCCTGGATGATCGTGGTGGAGTGAAAATCCAGCCGCGAGGAGAGTTGCTGGTGGAAGGTGAAACTTCCGGTCAGGGCATCAGGCGCATAGGAGTTATAAAATCCGCCGAAGTACTGCATTGCGCTCTTGCCGAAGAATGCAGACCAGTCGCGGTCCTTCGACTTGCGACTGAGCTGAATACCGCGGGCGTAGAAGCTTGTTTGTCCCGGGTTGAGCATGTCGGTGTCGAGTGCGAAGTTTTGCTGCGTGTCGCCGACCCGCAGGTCGTATCCCTTCCACTGGGTGGAAACCAGGCCGCCGAATTGGAAGCCGTTGGAATATCCGGCGGAGAAGAATCCCGAGTATGGGCCCCAATGGTAGTCGGCTTGTGCTCCCGAGGTCCCCAAAAGGGTAGAAGTCCCTCCCTGCACCGCGACCACTTGTGCTCTCGCCGAATCGGCAATGCCGATCAACATGAGCAGTATGGCCGCGAGCAGGAAGCGGACTTTTACTCTCGGAGATACATGGGAGAATCGCATTTTCTGTCGGAGATCACTGCGTAGCGGCGCTCGGCGAGACGTTCAAAGAGAACCCCTGTTCGAACGTAACCGTGCAGTGAGCCTTCGCTCCATCGGGCCGGCCGGTATCCAGCGTGAGATACCGCGACTGATTGGGAAACACTGGCAGACCGCCGCCCTCGAACTTCTTCTCAAAATCCTTACAAGCGATGCCCTGGACCCGCCCCGCCTTGTCCGTCAGATTCTTGACCTGGAGCCGATATGTGTCCGGCTTCTGGCCCGGAGTCAGCGCGAGTGCAATGTCCTTCTTCTTCAACGAGTGCTTCTGATACACGTAAACGATGTGCGGCAGAATCATGTTGACCCGGAACGTCCCCGTCACCGGCTTGGCCTTCGTAAAGCTGTTCAAGATCGCGAACCAGTAAGGCGTTGTCTTCGACTCCGCCTTGTAAAACACCAGGTGTGACTGGTGAGGTGGAATGATAAAGCTGTTGGCTCCAAACTCCACCTTCACCGACGGATTGAGTGGGGTGTACCGCATCCCACCGTTCTCGTTCACCTCAAAGCCTTTTGCCTCCACAATTACCGCCATGGGGTCGTCACTGTCATTGCGCAGTTCAACGACACCATCGGCGCGCTTGTGGTACTCGGCGATGGGGGGCGTGATCGTCTGGGAGAGAGCCGGAATGGCCACGATCACTGCGATCATGGCCATCCACAGCGTTCTTAGAGCCGTTCGAGTCTGATTTCCGGTTATCACCGTTCATCGCTCCAAGGACTACTAGTTTGCGTACGCAACCAGGTTCAGCGTGCCGGTATAAGTATCGACCGCCACATCGTTGGCGTAGCTCCCGAGATCTACATACACGGGGATGTTTTCTGAAGTGCCTGTGGGGTTCTTGCGCCCCGCGGCCGTGGTGGTGTCATAGCTCGTGTATGCTACCGCGCCGGCAACGCCACAAGCCGTGCCAGAGCCAAGGGCCGTCGGCGATCCGGTCTTTGGAGTCACGAAGATCTCGTTGACCGGAATCGTATCAGTATTGGAACCGGTTCCTGCCAATGCGCCCGCAGCAGAGACGCAGACTTGGACGCCAGTGCTGTGGGATGGGCCCAGGTTCCAGGCTGTCTGCACGACTACGTTATCGGAGTTGCTGGTAAGGCTGTTGGCGGGGATGGTCAGCGTGGGGAGTGCGGTTGTGACGGAAAACGAAATCCATTCGGTCCGGACAACCTTGATTTGGCTAGTACCGGTGGCCGTAAGCTGCCCGAACATGGGGACGGTGGCGAGTGCGAAGACTGCCAGTAGAACTGCTACTTTCGTAAACTTCATTTTGTTCTCCTTCGATGAACTGTGATGTTGGTTGTTACTAATGGCCTATGGGGCCTGACTACTCGTACGACTCAATCCGTGGCTACTAAAATGTTGATGGTTCCCGTGTACGTGTCCGCTGCGAGATTGCCTGTATTTATCGCCTGAAATTGCATAGTGACGGTGCGACTTCCGGCGAAGAGAAACCACTCTCCGGTTGTGTCTACCTGCAACCCAATCGGACTGCCGCAACCACCTGGACCGGCGATCGAAGCTGTGCCGATTGTTGTTGCGGTCACCATGATGTTCGCCTGTGGGATGGTGTCAGGGTTCCCGTTCGTTCCCGTTAGGGGCGACGAAATGGAGACGCAGGTTGCTACGTTTCCGAAATTGAAGAATCCCCCGCTGCCACCCCAGGTTGACGTAACCGTCATGGACTGCAGGTCGCTGGAGTTGCCGGCCGCCGTCAGAGTTGCCAAAGGAGATGTCACGGAGACGGTCAGATTCCTCTGGGCATGGAGCAGGGGGGCTACAAGGAGGAACGCCACCAGCACCATCCACCAGTCGATATGAAGCGTCGCTAACATGACCTTTAGTCTCATCTGACGAACTTCCAAACCCGGTTTGCGTGGTTCCCGCAGTCTTTTGCCTGGACCTCGTACTCCGGTGTCTTATCAATAAGCACGGAAGGTGCCAATCGTGGATGGGCTGTAACTTGTTCAGTCTTCGTGGGGAGAAATTGGGAGGAGCGGCAACGAGGACAACTTGTCCCATCTAAGCCGTCCCAACTTGAGACATCTTGTCGTGTGTCGCCGAAACGGAACGGACGTTGTCTCAAAAAGCGTCAACGAGGTGAGACCTGCTCTAAATGCCGAATGGGCACAAGAGATTACATCGGTAATCGTCGATCCTTCATCGCTCTACAGGACCGCGTATTGGCATTTTTTGTCATTGTTGGCAGGAGGATTTTCGATGTCAAGCCGCTGTCATGCTCTCTCGCAGGTCGAATAAATCTGAGGAAAACACAGACGGCGCGGAGTGTCCGCGCCATACCGGCAATACGTGTACCGCTTTTATGTTATTTGCGGAGGGCCAAATCGAGATGAATTCGCTTCTTGTTTTTCGTTGGATGGACTGTGGTGTTGGGTGTGACTCAGTGGTATGTGGGGCCCAACTACTCGTATGACTCAAAGCGTGGTGGCGATAATGTTGATGGTTCCCGTATACGTATCTGCCGCCAGAGTGCCCGTGTTTATTGCTTGGAACTGCAAGGGAACCGTGAAACTTCCGTTCCGGGTATTACGCACGCGTCTGCTGTTTACCTGTAAACCCGTCGCAACGCCGCAACCGTTTGTTCCGACAATCGAACGGGTGGTGGCTCCATAGGTCACCATGATATTCGCCTGTGGGATGGTGTCAGGGTTCCCGTTTGTTCCCGTCAGCGCCGTCAACATATAAACGCACGTTCTGACAGTTGCATTCAACCTGCCTGTCCAGCTCGTCGTGATCGTCATGGACTGCTGGTCGCTGGAAGTGCCTGTCGCGGTCAGAGTCGGCAAAGTCGTCGTGCTCACGCGCAGAGTGACCCACTGGGCCTGAAGCAGGGGCGTGACAAGCATGAACGCCACCGCCACGATCCACCAGTCGAAATGAAGCGTCGCAAACTTCACTAGCGGTTTCATATCCGGTAAACTCTCGGCCCGGTCTGCCTGGTCCCATGCACTCTTGTCGGGGAACCTGGCAGTCCGACGCTACTTGTATAGCACAGGAGTTGCCATTCTCGAAGGCGCCGTAACTTGTTTCGTTTTTATGGGCAAGAATTTGGACCAAAGGCGGAGAAGACGGCTTGTCGCATCCGAGACACCCATCTTGAGACATCTTGTCCCAGGCGTACAAAACACAACGGCGCGGATTGCCCGCACCGTTCTCCATTAGAAGTGCGACATTCGTGCCGTCAGTAACCTGCCCAGGTCAGATTGAGATGATGCCGCCTCTTATAAGAAGAAGGGTGGAGACAGCGACGATCGCCCAGAGCACGATTCCCTGGATCAGCGGACGCACTCCGACCTCCTTGAGCGTGGTTCTGGAGATTCCCGATCCTATTAAGAAGAGTGTAACGGTCAATCCGGTCTCCCCCAGTTTGCTCAGCGAAGGGTAGAAGCGGCCGAACAAGGGCAGGTAGGTGTTCGCCACGGCGGCTAGCGCGAAGAGCAGGATGAACCACGGCCACTTGATGCGCGTTTTGGTCCTTTTCATCATGGCGATGGCGAAGGCCATGGGGACGATCCAGAGTGCTCGCGCGAGTTTTACGGTAGTGCCGACCATCAATGCCTGTGCGCCGTACTTGGCCGTGGCGCCCACCACGGAGCTTGTGTCGTGGATGGCCAGCGCCGACCACAGTCCGAACTGATTCTGCGATAGGTGTAGAGACAGGCCGATCAGAGGGAAGATCAACAGGGCAACCGAGTTCAGAACGAAGACGGTGCCCAGCGAGACGGCCATTTCCTCCTCGCCCGCTCCGGCGACCGGACCCACGGCGGCAATCGCGCTGCCTCCGCAGATCGCCGTACCCGTGGCGATCAGCAGTGCCGCAGTGCTTTCCACCTTCAGGAGGCGTCCGAGTGTCAGTCCCAGGATCATGACGCAGGTGATGCTGACGGCCGTATACAGGAAGCCTTCGCGTCCGGCATGCACCACCTGGTGCAGGTTCATTCCGAACCCCAGCCCGACGACGGATGCCTGGAGGAGGAAGGTGGAGAGCTTTTTGGCATCCATATGATAAGGATGCGCGAACGATAAGCCGTAAGCGAGCCCCGCCAGCAAAGCAATCGGCGTCGAAATTAAGCCGCTGGCGGCGATGATTAGTCCCACGAAAAAGATGTTCTTTGGATTCATACCGCAAACAGTGTCGCGGTACATTGATAAAGCTGTCCAAGCAGTAATCCTAATGAGTCATAAGGTGGCGTCTTACCGGTTGCCTCGGCGATGTGCGGCCGAATGATCTTGCACGTGTGCCGGGGGAGCCCTCTCAGGTACGATTGCAATAGCCTACTGGTGGATGACTGCCAGCCTGCTCGCAGACATTAAAGGGATTTGATGGAAAACTTCCGTCTGAAAGTATTTTGCGCAGTTGCGGAGAACCTGAACTTTCGTAAGGCCGCCGAGGCGCTTTACCTGACTCAGCCTGCCGTCACTTTGCAGATCAAGGCGCTGGAGGAAGAGCTTGGCTCGCAGTTGCTGGATCGGACGGGAAGTCGCGTCGCGCTGACGCCCGCAGGCAAAGTTCTGCTGAAATATGCCCAGCGCATCGCCGAGCTGGCTCACCAGGCCGAGGCCGAAATTGCCGCTCTCTCCGGAGCACAGAGTGGCGTGTTGCGCCTCGGAGCTTCGACCACGATCGCACAATATCTGTTGCCCAGGCTTCTTGGAGAATTCCGCAAGGAGCACCCGCGCGTGCGTCTCTCGATTATCAGCGGCAACACTGAGCAGATCGTGGAGGCGCTGGTGGAGCAGAAGATCGGAATTGGTTTGATCGAAGGGCCGCCGTTGCGCCGCGACGTTCGCGCCGAGCCGTTCTTTGAAGATGAACTGGTGCTTACCGTTCCCGCCAGCCACGAGTGGGCGGAGCAGGGAAGCATCCATCCACGTCAGCTTGCGGATGCGCCACTGCTGATGCGCGAGCACGGTTCGGGAACACGGCGCGTGGTGGAAATGGCGCTGACAAAGTACGGGCTCAAGACGAAATCTCTTTCCTTCGCCATGGAGCTGGATTCCACGGAGGCCATCATCTCAAGCATTGAAGCCGGATTGGGCGTCGGCTTCATCTCGGTTTCCGCGATTGCCAAGGCGGTTGCGCTCGGTTCGGTGAGAGTAGTCGCCGTCTCCGGCTTGCGCATCCTGCGCCAGCTCTGTCTCGTCTATCCCTCGGGACCGGAACCGAACGGAGCTGCGGGCGCTTTCCGCCGCTTTGCTCTCCATTGCCAGCCGTCTCTCCGCGATTCTCTTGAGGCGAGCAAGGCCGCTCGCGCGTTGCGGCGCCCCAAGGCATCCAGCTAAGTCGCCACTCTATCGGAGCAGCATTACAATGGATGCGAAGATAATCGCAAGGAGTCGCGATGATACACACCATGCGTTCTGCTCATTCTCCCAGCGAAATTGAACAGCGTCTCCGGGATGCCGCTGCCCGTCACAAGTTCGGCGTTCTCCACGTGCACGATCTCAAGCAGACGCTCCACTCCAAGGGAATCGAGATTGAACCGGAGTGCCTCGTCTTTGACGTCTGCAATCCCCAGGCGGCTTCCATGGCGCTTCGCCACGATATGAGCGTATCGACCGTGCTCCCCTGCCGCATCTCCGTTTACGGAAACGCCACGGGTTCCACCATCGCCACGGTGATGCCTACGGATCTTCTTGGCGCCACGGGCCTCGATGGCGTGGACGAACTCGCGGGTGAGGTGCAGCGCGAGATTCTCGCCATCATCGGCGAAACCGCGTAAGCGAGAATGGGATTGTAAGGGCTAAACCAGTTTGGCGCTGGCCTTGATTTGTGCGCGAAGCACGTCGCGGATCATTCCGCACGCGAGCTTCACTTGCGGCATTGCGAGCGAGCAGAAGATCTGTTTGCCCTCCCTGCGGGTGACGATAATGCCGGCCGACTTGAGCAGCGTTAGATGCTGCGACAGGTTGGCCTTTGAGATATTCAACTCTTCCTGCAACTCGCTGGAGGCGCGTTCACCGTTGCCAAGCAGGTCGAGCAGGTGGATGCGGCTGGGGTGGGCAAATGCCTTGCAGATGGCTGCCTGGCGCTCGTAAACGAGCAGGTCGGTGACCGAGCAGTTGTTTGCTTTCTTTCGCATATTAGCAACTGCTATTGTACCCCCACACGGCCCGCTTGGACCGTGTGGAGGCTGTTTTTGCCGGGCGCTCCGCTTATTTATGAGCGCTCATCAACACTGCCAGCGGGTCCTGGCCATAGCCCAGAGCTTTCCAGTCCATACGGCCATTCTTCCCGTGACAGTCGAGACACTGCAGGGCCTTTTCCTTCGGCTCGACGCCGTGGAAGATTCCCATGTAGCGCGTTGTTGGCATCCACGTGTACTTTGCGTCGTCCACGTGATAGGTCGCCTTGGCGGCAGCCTTTACCGCTTCGTCGATGTTTCCCTTGGCAAAGAACTGCTCTACTTCGATCGGGATAATGTAATCCTTCCCGTCGAGCACGGGCATTTTTGCGCGATGAAGTTTGAAGGCGAAGATCTTCGAATGAGGATCGGCCTTGCTCCCCACGGGAATCATCATTCCGATGGTTCCATCCGCCAGTTTACGCACCGGCTCGCCAAGAAACTGCTCCCGGGTGGTGCCGTTGTACCACGCATAAACCGGCTTTACATCCTTTTCCAGCGTGATAGTGGCGGAGTACTTGTCGGCCTCGGCGTTGTAGGCCGGCTTCGACCAGTCGCGATACATGTCGGTTGCATCGGTGCGCGCGAAGTCAGGAATATGGCAGACCGTACAGGATATGCGCTCGGCATGTTTGTCGAGCACGGCCAGCTTGTGCGGCGCATCGCCGTGACATTCCTTGGTGCTGCAGGAGAGAGGCGCCGAGGGCATGTCCGTACCCGACAAGTCGGAGCCGCGGCCGCGCACGCGGTGATCCTGTCCCTTATGACAGGCGATGCACTGCATGTTCGCGCCGTTGGTTCCCATGTGCACGTCGTAGTCGCGGGTGGTATCGGCCAGTACGTACTCGATGTCGCCGCGCTTGTAGTTCGCTCCGCCGCCCGAGGCCGAGTGGCACCGCAGGCACATGATCCGAGTCGGCAGGGAAATACGTTTGGCAACCGAATCCATGCCCACCTGGTTCTGCCAGAGAATGGGCTTCCATACCCAGCCGCCCTTGCCGTCCGGATAGAGGTCACGGCGATAGCCGCTGGCATGGCACATCAGGCAGTCGATGTTCTCCAGCTGATCTTCGGTCATCTTCTCCGAAGGCAGCTTGCCGGAACCGGCGTGGCAGGCCGAGCAGCCTTTTGTGATGACTTCGCCGCGCGAATTCTTCACGTTGCCGATCCAGTTCACCCTGGGGTTCGTGCAGAAGTCGTTGACCGTATTCATTTTGCCGAGCCTTCGTCCGTCGGCGTTTACGATGTCGGGAGCTTTGCCTTCCCATTGGTAGTGCTGCGAATGGAAGAAATTCTCAGCGTCCTGCCGATGGCATTGCAAACAGGTCTTGGTTCCCTCGTAGTGTTCGAAGTATTGTGCGTGGCTGCTCACCGGCTTGTCTCCCGCGAGGCAGGTGGCCGCCCATAGACTGAGGAATGCGAAAGCGAATAAACGTTTCATAAGATTCCAAAAAAGCCGGCATGCAATGCATGCCGGCATTGGCTAGAAGCGAGTGGTAAGGCCAATCGTAAACATGTTCGCCGTGTCGTAAGTCGGGAACCCGAGCACTGGCGAGGAATTCAGTGCCTTGGGCGCGCCGACGTGCCAACCGGAACCACTCCAGTTGTAGTCATAGTGGATGTAATCCGCTTTAAACATGAACCGGCGGTTGATGTGGTGCAAAAGGTAGGCTTCGTACACGTTGCCGCGGGTGCTGGTCTTAGGAGAGATGATATCGTCCTGCGCCTGCGCGAAATTGAACCAGTACTTTGAACCATGGTTGTATTCGAAACCAGCCTTGGTTTTGTCGTTTGAGAAGTTGTAACGTACGCCGGCATAGACCATGTTGCCGTCGTGGTTGGTAGGCGTTTCAAACGGATCGGTGCCCAATCCTCCGAATGGAGTCGTCAGACCGTTCGGCCGCAGACCAACCCAGTTGATGTTGCCGAACAGGTCAAACGGACCCTGCCTGCGCTGCACGAGGAAACCGGCCAGATCGATATTGCCCAGATTCGCCGACGGACTATAGCGCATGACGAAGTTCGGCATCGCCTGTCCTGTTATCGGATTGCTGGGCATCACTACCAGTCCATCGAAGCCGTCGGTGACATCAAACGCCTCGGCGATCGTTGCCTGGATAAGTGTCTTGTCGGTGTTCCAGAGGTCGAGGTTTCCGCCGATCAGATGCGTGTCCGAGAGACGGTCCTGAGGAAGTTGCGTGACATCTCCGCTGCCAAAGCCTGACTCGTATCCGACACCGTAACAGGCGCGCAACTCCGTCTTCGAGGTAACGTGGTAGCCGATGGTGATTCCGTCGAATTGGTAGTCGATCAGAGATCCCATGGGTGTGCCACCGCGAGGTTCATCCTGGCGGATGTTCATCGGAGGCCCATCGGTGGAAGGACGCCGTCCAATCGAGAGATAGACCGGCAGTCCACCGATCTTGCTCCAAGTGAAGAAGGCCCGTTCGACCCGCAGGATGTCGGAGTTCGGAACGGTCGCCGTCGTGCCGTCGATGTTTAACGACGAAGGCTGGCCGTTGAATACCTGTACTCCCGTCGAGTCGCCGAAAACTTTGTACATGCTCAGGCGGCCAACAAATCGGAGATTGTCGGCCATCTGTGCGTCAAAGTTCAGGCGCAGACGATTGGTGTACATCACGGCGTTCTTGTAGTCGTAGCCTTTTACCAGCGTGCTCGGCATCAGCATACCCATCAGCGCCTGCTGCTGTGCCGCTGGCATCGAGCCAAACCCTTGCTTCAACTGATTGAACGTCAGGTTGTTGGAGAAGTACTGGTAGTCGCCGTAGTGCGTGGCGACGTAGCCGTTGATCTGGTTGACGCTGGAGGGCATCGTTCCGGTGACCTGCGAATAGAACATCGCCCCCACCATGCCGCTTTGCAGCGCCATCCCATTGTAGTAGGTGGGAATGTGGCCGGTGATCGAATGCGCTTCAAAACGGTAGTCGCCGCTGAAATGAATGCGGTTCAATCCTATGTCGCGTTCCGCGCGATTCATGCGCCGGTCGAGGTCGCCTACTTTGGCCTCGAGTTTCTTATCGGTTGATGCGGCTGCGGGCGCCGCGGGCGGAGTCTTGGCGGCTGCTTCGGTTTTCTTTTCCTGTGCGTCCAGGCGCTGTTCGAGTTGCGCCAGCGCCTGTTTCAGTTGTTCAACCTGCTGCCGTAGCTGCTCGGTTTCGTTCGTTGTAGTCTCAGGCTGCTGTGCCCAGCCAAATTGGCACACGAATAGCACAACGGTGAGAAGAGCTGTCAGTTTTCGCATTTGCTGTTCCTTCCAATCGGGTGTTGGGTGCTTAACCGCAAGTGAGCGGTTGCTCGGAGTCGGCGGCGTGATCCACGCAGAACTTGTGGAGCACCTTGAGCTCTTCCGGGCTGAGAATGTCAAGGAGCTTCTTGTCTCCTGAATTCGGCAGCACTGCATCCTTGTGAGAAGGAACCAGCTTGGTTTTGAAGAACGCATCCCACTGGTCGCTGATCAGCGACATCGGGGTGTATTCGCCATTTGGCGACCCCTTGTCGTGGCATACCAGGCAATTCGCCTTGTAGAGCGTTTTGCCGTCGGGACCTTTATTCCCGGCAAACGCAACTACCGCGAGAGTGACAACACACGTAAAGAGGGCAAACTTAATAAGAGAGCGCATCTACTATCTCCTTCTGGCCGTAAAGCGGGGCCATACGCCGGTCCCGCTATTCGGGGGACCCGCTGTGAAGGTGTTCCGCGCCGTCTCGCGACAATTGTTGTATGGAATAAGAACGAAAAAACTGTACGAGGCCGCACGCCTTCACAGTTATTCAATTTAGAAATTTCGCAACTAATGTGCAGTGATCTGCATCGCAAATTTATTGTGAAGTATCAATATGGGAAGAAAACACATTGACGCCGATGCATACATTTACATGTCACGATGGTGTGGTATGCGGAATGCAACGGCCGGGTGACCCATTGCGGATCGAAGCAAAGCGCCTCTACTGCTTGCAGGGCAGACCGTGGCGGCCATGTTGCGTCGCATTCCGTACGATGGCGCGGGCCCGGGTGCGTATCCAGCGTGGAATACAACACTCCACGCCCGCAATCCAGTAGAGAAGCTTCTGCGACCACGTGCAATGCTGCTTGCAATCGGCGGATGCCTGACGTGTCAGCAGCGCACTGAGCTTCGGCTGCGGCGTCACCAGTTCGAAGCCCTGTTCTTCCATCCGGCTCAGCGCCGAGAGTGTGAACGCATCGTCGGAATCTACATCGCCTACATCGGCCAGCAGCCGGCGCTTGTCGCCAAGCTCCGCAGTCCGTCGCAACGACTCGGCCAATTGCGCTTCATCCGCGGGATCGAGCGTGCCTTCAACCCGGATCTTCACCGAGAGCGGTTCTTCAAAGACGGATATACGCAGCATCGAAGATCACCTGAAGAATAGATGCCTGCCGCTTTGCTTTCGTTACAGGCGAGCGCCACGGTTCGGTCGATATCACGCTTCAATGTGACTGGCCGCGACAAATCTTCGCGTGGCACGTTTATGCCATCAAGGCTACAAAAGGAGACCTACATGAAACGTCAATGTGTTGTGTTATTTATCGCCCTTGCGTTGATGGCTCCATCGGCATTGTTGGCGCAAGGACGCGGACGGGGAGCGGGGAATCGCGGGCAGGGAGGCGGGCAAGGCAATGGCACGCAACTCCGTCAGCGCATCCACACTCCCGGCACCGGACTGACGAGCACGCAAGCGGATCGCGTGCGAGCTCAGAAACGGGACGGAACCGGCCCAAACAGAAACAACCCGAGCTGTCCCTACTACAACACCAACACGCAGAAAACTCCGCCCAAAGCGGCCAAGTAAGCAACGTGTGCGACTGTTCCGGCGGTCTCGGGCAGCCGCCGGAACAAGCCCGTGAGCTTCCTGCACCTCATTGGCTGTCCAGCGCATCCAACACGTTGAATGATCCGGCGTTTTTGCAGGTGGGGATTGGTGGCCGCGCTCTTTGTCTTTGCGCTGGTTGCGGGCGAGCACGTCTGCATGCCAGGTTCCGTCGCTGCGGTCTCTTCACGTCCGGCGATTTGCATGGCTGTGGCGGCACGTCCTCTCTGCGATACCGGGTGCAATGGCATTGGCGCCATGCTGCCCAGTTCTCGCGTGCCTCACAGCTCGCAGGACGCGTTGCCCGTTGTACGCTGCGCGGTCGCGTTGCATCGGCACTCGTTGGGCGTCTCACTCTCTCGCGCCAGGCAAACGCTCACCGCGTGTAACGTTGCGCCCGTTCTGCGGATTTAATCCAGTACATCCTCGCTTTCGTTTGCGGCACTGCCGTTTTCAAGTGCGTCACTCTGGCGAGTGACAGCTTGCCCGAATGGCACGTGACTTACCGTCGAGAGTTGTATCGTTGACTGGATTGATAAAGGGAAGATCCACAGTGAAGAGAAATCTTACAATCGCCTTCGTGCTGGCCACGGTCATTTTGATCATGCTTCTGGCCAATCATTACGCAAGACCGGCCGCAACGTTCGCATCCAACTCCAATCAGGTCGCGCCGGACTTTACCTTGCAGGACCTCAACGGCCGCACCGTTCATCTTTCGGACTATCGCGGCAAGGCTGTCGTGCTTAATTTCTGGGCCACCTGGTGCCCACCCTGCCGCATGGAGATTCCGTGGTTCATCGACTTGCAGAAGCAATATGGCGCGCAGGGATTGCAGGTTCTGGGCGTCTCGCTTGATGAGGGCGGCCGTGCCGTGGTTGAGAAGTTCGCTCAGCAGAGGGGAATCAACTATCCCGTGCTGCAAGGTGGACCTACGGTTGCGGACGAATACGGCGGCGTCGATGCGTTGCCGACAACCTTCTATATTGGACGCGATGGCCGTGTCGTTGCGTCAGTCGCCGGACTCATCAGCCATCACGAGGTGGAAGAGAACATCAAGGCTGCGCTGGCGACGCCGGCCGCACCGTCGCAGGCTGCAAGCGCCGCGCGATAAGACTGTCCCGGCCGTGCCGGTTGTACACACGGCCGGGAGTAATAACCTGGATCTCAGGCAGATGCCGTGCTGCCGGTGATCACCGTCGGTTCCAGCGTGATCTCGGAGTTCAGCGAACGTGAAACGAGGCACGCGTGTTCGGCCTTGTCCATCAGATTCAGTCCGCGCTCCCGGTCCTCCTCTCGGAGGACTGTCAGCGTGGGGCGAACAATTATATTTGTAAATTTAAACCCGCCTTCGCCCTTGCTGAGCACGCCTTCCGCCGTTACTTGCAGCCCGTTGATTTCGAACTTCGAGAATTCCGCGATTGCCCGGAATGTCGTCACGAAGCAGGTAGCCACTGCCGCCACCAGGAAGTGCTCCGGCGTCCAGATGCCCGCCGTTCCCTGGAACTCTGGTGGCGCCGAGAAGTCGAGTGAGTGGTCGATGCCTTCGGCGTGGATCGTGCCGCGCCGTCCGTTGGTCCACGTTGCCGATGTTGTGTATTGGTAGGAGTTCTCCATGATTGCCTCTCGGAAGAAATGCACGTCGTTGCGCTTGCGTTACATTGTGCGTAACCTGTAACAGTTCAGTGTCGCACGGCATCTATAGTAGTAAGGAGTTCTATGTTGCGAGAGATGCTTTCTCTTCTGGCCGTGATTTTCGTCTACCTGGCGATTACGCAATGGCTCTTTCCCAAGCTCGGCGTGCCGACTTGAGGCGTGCCACGTGGCCGAGTTTCGGCCGACAGCAAGCCCGACACGGGGGAAAAGCCACCGTCCTGCTCGCGATAATCGACTGGCTTTGCGAACGTAGCGAAGACATATCGAGTCTATTGCCGGACCCTGAATCATATAAAGATTGCTTTTGCTTTGAGCCCGCCTCTCGCGGGCTTTTGTCATCTGAGCATGGCCGTTGATCTACTGCGCGACATAAGATGATTTGCGCCGAGGAGAGTGGCAGTTTCTCCGAGGTTGACGAATGGATATTGTATCCATATTATCTTGGTAAGGCATTTCCTGATTCACATAGTGTGGGGCAGACAATCATGCATCCTTCGCAGTGCACCAGAATTCGTGTCGTCGATTCCCACACTGGCGGGGAACCCACCCGCCTCGTGATCAGCGGCGGCCCCAGCCTTGGAAACGGTTCTCTCTCTCAGCGTCTTGAGCGTTTTCGTCGCGACCATGATCTGTTCCGCTCGGCGGTTGTCAACGAGCCGCGCGGGTCTGATGTGATGGTCGGCGCGCTTCTCTGCGAACCCGTCGATCCGACGGCCGCGGCTGGCGTCATCTTCTTTAATAACGTCGGCTATCTCGGCATGTGCGGTCACGGAACCATCGGACTTGTGGCCTCGCTTGCCTATCTGGGGCGTATTGCTCCCGGCGAGCATCGCATTGAAACTCCGGTTGGCGATGTCACGGCCATCCTCCACGAAACCGGCGAAGTCACCGTCCACAACATACCGAGTTATCGCTATAAGGCACATGTCACGATTGATGTTCCCGGCTATGGGAGCGTGCGTGGTGATGTCGTATGGGGAGGCAACTGGTTCTTCCTCGTCGAAGGCCACGGGATGGCGTTATCGCTTGCCAACGTCGAAGCGCTGACTGCATTTACCTGGGCCATCCGCAGTGCCCTGCGAGCCAATGGCATCTTTGGCGAAGACGGTGCCGAGATCAATCACGTGGAGTTGTTTGGCCCGCCGCGTCTCGCCGCTGCCAACAGCATGAACTTCGTGCTTTGTCCCGGCAAAGCCTACGATCGTTCGCCCTGCGGTACGGGAACCAGCGCCAAAATGGCCAGCCTCTTCGCCGACGGTAAGTTAAAGCCGGGAGAAATCTGGCGGCAGGAGAGCATTGTCGGCAGCCTCTTCGAAGGCAGCGTGGAAGTACGCGACGGAAAGATTTATCCAAGCATCAAAGGCTCGGCCTTCGTCTGTGCGGAAGCCGACCTGGTGCTTGATCCTCGCGATCCATTTTGTTCGGGCATTCGAGCATGACAACTTCGTCCCATGACGTCATCGTGGTTGGCGCGGGCATCGTCGGCGCGGCGTGCGCGCTGGAGTGTGCACAGCGCGGCATGCGCGTCACCGTCCTCGATCGTGACGTCATCGGCGGAGGCGCCACTGCCGCCGGCATGGGACACATCGTCGTCATGGACGACTCTCCAGCGCAGTTCGCGCTCACTCAATACTCACGCCAACTCTGGAATGAGTTGCGCGCGGAATTGCCGCCGGATGTTGAGTTTGAGCGCTGCGGAACCATCTGGGTCGCCGCCGATGAAGAGGAGATGGAGGAAGTGCGCCGCAAGCACACCTACTATCTTGCGCGCGGAGTGAATGCCGGAATCGTGAACTCGGGCGAACTTGAGATTCTCGAGCCCAGCCTCCGTCGCGGACTCGCCGGCGGACTTCTCGTGCCGGACGACGGTGTCCTGTATCCGCCCCGTGCCGCCGGATTCCTCATCGAGCGCGCCAGGGCCAAAGGTGCAACGCTCCATCCCGGAAAGACGGTTCAGCGGATTGGGCGGGGCTGCATCCGCCTCTCCGATGGCAGCGAACTCTCCGCCGGCTTCATCGTGAATGCCACCGGCGCTTGGGCGCCCGAGCTTACGCCGGGCCTGGAAATCCGGAAGCGCAAGGGGCATCTTGTTATCACCGATCGATATCCCGGGTTCGTTCGCCATCAACTCGTCGAGCTTGGATACCTCAAGAGTGCGCATTCCATTTCCAGCGACTCCGTAGCCTTCAACGTTCAACCGCGCAAGACCGGCCAGGTGCTGATTGGTTCTTCGCGTCAATACGGCGTTGAGTCCGCCGAAGTCGAGACGGAGATTACCGCGAAGATGTTGCGGAGGGCGCAGTTCTATATGCCCGGCCTCGCTCAACTCTCCGCCATTCGTGCCTGGACGGGTTTCCGTCCCGCGACGCCTGACAAGCTACCGCTTATCGGTCCTTCGCCGGAAGATCCGTCGGTCTATATCGCCGCCGGACACGAAGGGCTCGGCATCACAACCTCGCTCGCGACCGGACGCCTGATCGTCGATCAACTCAGTGGTACCGTTTCGCCGATTCCCGTGGAGCCTTATCTGCCGTCGCGTGCCGTACAGGAGCCGTCGCATGTCTGAGCAGATCACGCTAACCGTGAATGGCCTGCCGGTGTCCGTGCCGCGCGGCACTACCGTTGCGGTTGCCGTCCTGCTGGCTGGCGCCGTCTGCCGCCACTCCGTCACGGACGAACCACGCGCCCCGCTCTGTGGAATGGGTATCTGCTACGAATGTCGCGTCAAGATCGATGGCGTGGCGCATTGCCGCGGTTGTCAAACACTCTGCGAGCACGGCATGAACGTGAGGACCGATGACTAGCGCCGAGCGCAAACAATTCGATGTGCTCGTGGTCGGAGCTGGTCCGGCCGGCATCGCCGCCGCCACCCGTGCCGCCGAGTGCGGTGCCCACGTCGCGGTCGTCGACGACAATCCCGCGCTTGGAGGTCAAATCTGGCGCGGAGGCGTTGCCGGGGCTGGGACTTCGCAGGCGCAGGGATGGATGCGACGCTTCCTGTCCGCCGCGCCGCGGTTGTTTTCCGGCACACGCGTCATCGGTCAGCAGGAGCCCGGTGTGGTGCTCGCCGAAGAGCGCGACATCCAGCGAACGCTTCGCTACCGTACGCTGGTTCTCGCCACCGGAGCACGCGAGCGTTTTCTCCCATTCCCGGGCTGGACGCTGCCCAATGTGATGGGCGCGGGCGGGTTGCAGGCTCTCGTAAAGTCCGGCCTGCCGATTCGCGGAAAGCGAGTGGTGGTTGCCGGCACCGGTCCGCTCCTGCTTGCCGTGGCCGCGTATCTTCGCCAGCATGGAGCGGAGATTCCGCTCGTTTGCGAGCAGGCCTCGTGGTCGCGTCTGCTCGATTTTGGATTTTCGCTGCTAGCCCATCCGGGAAAAATCGCGCAGGGACTCAAACTCAAGCTCGAATTAGGTTCGACGCCCTTTGCAGCAAATTGCTGGCCGCTCGCCGCGCAAGGCTCCGGACACCTGGAATCCATAGTGGTTTTGCGCAACGGAGAAAAACAGGAAATCCCCTGTGATTACGTTGCGTGCGGATTTCATCTTGTTCCCAACAACGAGCTGGCCGCTCTGTTGGGGTGCGAACTACGCGGCGGATTCGTCGCGGTCGATGACTTCCAGCGTACGACGCTCCCATTCGTGTATTGCGCAGGCGAACCCACCGGCATTGGCGGAGTGGATCTCGCTTTGATTGAAGGCGAGATCGCCGGTCTTACCGCCGCTGGAGATGAGATTACCGCGCGTGCGTTGTTTGCCCGTCGCCGCAAACTGCAAAAATTCGTCGCCACTCTTGTACGCGCCTTTGCGCCGCGAGAGGAACTGAAGACTGTCCCCTCGCAGGAAACGATTGTCTGCCGCTGTGAGGATGTTCCGCTCTCGCGCATCGGCGTTCACGCCATCGCACGAGCGGCCAAGTTGCATACGCGCTGCGGAATGGGCCCATGCCAGGGACGCGTATGCGGTCCCGCGCTGGAATTTCTTTTTTCCTGGGAGGCGGGTTCCGTGCGACCGCCGGTATTTCCGGCTCGTATCAAGAGCCTCTCAGGAAGGGAACCTGAACCGGAATTAGAAAGTGATAAGACAACTGGAGGAATTCGATGAATTGGAAGGGCGTGATGCCCGCTGTTACAACCTGCTTTGACCGCAACTACAAAGTCGACCATGCATTCATGGCACAGCACTATCGCTGGCTGCTCGACAACGGTTGCTCCGGCATCGTGCTGCTCGGCTCGCTCGGCGAAGGCGCGACGCTGTCCTTCGACGAGAAGTTGAAAATACTGCGCACTGGCGTCGACGCCGCGCAAGGCCGTGCTCCTGTTGTCGCGGCGGTTTCTTCGCTTAGCACCGCCGAGTCGGTGGCCATCGCAAAAGGTGCGCTGGACGCGGGTTGTGACGGACTGATGGTCCTGCCGCCCTACGTCTACCGTGGCGACTGGAGAGAGATGAAGGCGCATGTTGCCGCCGTGTTTGCCGCCACTCCCCTTTCCTGCATGCTCTACAATAACCCCGTCGCCTACGGTACGGATTTCCTTCCCGAACAGATCGCCGAGCTTGCCGGAGAGTACGTTAATTTCCATGCCGTCAAGGAATCCTCCGCGGACACACGGCGCGTCACCGCTATTCGCGCACTGCTTGGAGACCGCCTTTCGATACTGGTCGGGGTCGATGACGGAATCCTCGAGGCCATCGGAGTCGGCGCGTGCGGTTGGATTGCCGGTCTCGCAAATGCCTTGCCGCGTGAATCGGTAGACCTGTTCGATCTCGGTACTGCCGGCGAGCACGAGAAGGCCTTCGAGCTTTATCGCTGGTTCCTGCCGCTGTTGCGGCTTGATACCGTACCGAAGTTTGTGCAACTGATCAAGCTGGTGCAGGAAGAACTTGGCGTCGGCAGCGCCAGGGTACGTGCACCGAGGCTTGAGGTCATCGGAGAGGAACGGGAAGAAACGTTGCGGATTGCTCGAGAGGCCGCCGGGAACCGCCCTCAATCCGCCATCGGCAAAGTGGTTGCGTTCGCATAATAAACAAGGAGGGCAGAGGTGCAATTCTCAGGACGGTCGATTGTTGGATTTCAAGACGGACAGGAGAGCGGAGATGTATTTCACGCGATCAGTCCATCAACCGGCGAATCGCTTCCGGGAGAATTCACGTCTGCCGGTGCCCGCGATGTGGACAGGGCCGCGCATTTAGCTGCAAAGGCTTTCGAGACATACAGCCACGTTCTGCCACGGACTCGCGGGGAATTCCTTCGCGCCATCGCCGCTAGGGTTGAGTCCATTGCCGAGCCGCTGATCGAACGCGCCATGCGGGAGACAGCTCTGCCCCGTGCCCGTCTGCAAGGCGAAGCCGCGCGCACCTGCAATCAGCTTCGCCTCTTTGCACAAGTCGTGGAGGAGGGCTCCTGGGTCGGGGCGCGCATCGACCGCGCCGACCCTGCGCGTTCGCCTGCTCCGAAGCCCGATATCCGTTCGATGCTGCGTCCGCTCGGTCCGGTCGTCGTCTTTGGCGCCAGCAATTTTCCGCTCGCGTTTTCCGTTGCCGGTGGCGACACAGCCTCCGCGCTTGCCGCCGGAAATCCGGTGATCGTCAAGGCGCATCCGGCGCATCCTGGCGCCAGCATGCTCGTTGGCGAGGCCATTCGCGAAGCCGCTCGCGAGTGTCATCTCCCGGAAGGAGTCTTCTCTCTGCTCTTCGACAAGGGTATTGAAGTTGGCATGGCGCTCGTCAACCATCCACTGGTCAAGGCCGTGGGCTTTACCGGATCGCGCGCTGCCGGACAGGCTCTGATGCGTGCCTGCGCTTCCCGTCCCGAGCCCATCCCGTTCTTTGGCGAAATGAGCAGCACCAACCCGGTGTTCATTCTTGCCGGAGCATTGCGCGAGCGGGCGGAGCAGATTGCCACCGGGTTGCACGGTTCCTTCACGCTCGGCGCAGGCCAATTCTGTACCAAGCCTGGCATTGTCCTCGTCCCGGAAAATCCGCAGACTGCGGCCTTTGTCGCCAGGCTGGTCGATCTCGTGCAGCACTCGGCTGCCTTCACCATGCTTACGCCCGGCATTCAGAGGTCTTATTGCTCGGCGGTCGTCGAACGTAAATCGGTCGAGACGCTGCGTCTTCTCGCCGAAGCGCAGCCATCGGCCGATGCCTCTCCGCTTCACACATTGGCTGCCTTGTTTGAGACTGACGCGCAGTCTTTTCTGCGCAATCCATCGTTTGCCGATGAAGTTTTCGGCCCTGCGACGCTGCTTGTGCGTTATTCCACCAGCGAGGAGATGCTGGAGATTGCTCGTACCCTGGAGGGCCACCTGACGGCTACGCTCCATGCCACGGATGAAGACCTTCGCGGCGTGGCCGATCTCTCGGCAATTCTTGCGGATAAAGTTGGAAGGCTTCTTCTGAACGGTTTCCCGACGGGTGTCGAGGTCTGCCACGCCATGGTGCATGGCGGTCCGTATCCTGCAACTTCCGATGGCCGCTCTACTTCCGTTGGTTCGCAAGCCATCTTCCGCTTTGCCCGGCTGGTCTGTTATCAGGGATTTCCCAGCGACGTTCTGCCGGATGAATTGAAGGATGCAAATCCGCGCGGCATCTGGAGGATGGTCGACGGTACTTTCACGAGGGACGCCGTCTAACGGCCTTTCCCGGCTGATTTCAGATTACCGCCGCTCGGCCATGCGCCGTTCCTGCAGGACCTGCTTCAGCGATTGTCCAGCGTGTGTGATGTGGCGCCGCAGAAGCTCGCAGGCGGCATCGACGTTTTGCGCCTTACACAACTCCAGCAGTTCCCGATGTTCTTTCTTGGCCTGTTCCACGCCCCGCGTAAGGTAAAGTTGCAGCCGCGTGTAGCGCTCGCCGTTATTGTTGATGTTGCGGATGACCGACAGAAAGTGGGGCCGCCTTGCACCGGCGTAGAGCGCCGAGTGAAACTGCCAGTTCAGCCGTCCCCACGACGACATGTGCTCCGGTTCGAAAAGTTCCTTCTCGAAATCCTTCATTATGGCTTCCGCGCGCGCAAAGTCTTCTTCCGTCAGTTGCGGAATCGACCGCCGCAGCACGTCGCACTCCAGCAGTGCCCGTATATCGAATAATTCTTCGATATCGTCCGGCGAGAGCGCGGAAACCACGGCGCCGTGATGCGGCACGATCGTAATGAGCCCCTCCGCTTCCAGGTGGCGCAACGCCTCACGCACCGGAATTCGGCTGACCCGGAACTCGTCGGCTATGGCGTCCTGCCGCAGTTGCTGTCCTTCGCGAAGTTCTCCGCAGAAGATCTTGTCGCGCAGTTTTTCGGCAACGGCAAGCGTCAGCGACTGGCGGGGAATAAAGGAATTATTCTCGATCTCTTGCCCGGACGGCACATTAGGTTTCATAGCTTTTAACCGATAGCATACGTCATTTTATATCCATGGGTAAGCCTTTCCGCACTGTAAGACAAGGCGCCACAAGCCGGTGAGAGGTCGATGTTTTCCATGACTGATTCTTGGCGGGGCGCCGAATTACGGCACGATATTCTCCGAAAATGCCTGGGTAGCAGTGTTTCACCATACCCCGCCGTCTCGTTTTCGATGCAAGACCCGGAGCGTCTCGTAATTCCCGCTGCGCAGTGAAACAGGCGCTGCGCTTGTCCTGACCGGCAACTCAGTATTCTCCTTGTGACCTGCGCTCCCCTTTTGGGATGCGTCACCGGGCAAGAACCGGAGTGCTCCCTGCCCGCCTCTGGAAGGGGTTTCGTGGCCAAAAAGTGGCTAAATACCGGCTATTGTGATGGTACCGATGGCACTATTTTTGTGCGCCAAAAACACGCCATAGGCCAATGATTACGAAAGGATGGGAAGCTTACCGACTTTGGTACTTTGAATTTGATTTCGCCCGACGCTATGATTTCTCACCCTCATGGGAGAAGTTTTACGATGCCGGCAATGCGGTTCCTGGCCGGATCTTCCGGATGGGATGTACGGATCGAAATCGATTGAAATGGATCTTGCAGGGTAATAGCAATGATTGCCGTTGTGCATGGTAGACGTTCGAGGAAGATCGCCGGGACGCGAGGCGTCTCGCTTCTTGAATTGATGGTGGTAGTCGCCATCATCATTGTCGTGGCCGCGATTGGCGGGGTAAGCCTCTTCGATACCCTCCAGAACTCTCATGTCACAAATGGTTACAACATGGCATTGATGGCGCTGCGCCGTGCTCGTGAAACCTCCATCTCCGAGCGTCGCATTTACATCGTCACCTTCAATCCGACCGGCAGTCCTGCCGGAACCGTCACGATTACCAATTCCAACACCGGTTTGGTCGTTTATACCGGTAATCTTCCCACCGACGTGGCCTTCGATGCGGAGCCGAATATTCCCGGCACCGTGACGGCGACTCCCGATGGGCTTGGGGTCGGTGCGCCCTCCGGAGCTATCTGTTTCGATGTCGGCGTTACGGCAAGCGGAACGAACGCCGTTTATTTCTACCCTGACGGCAGCGCACGCGATGCAAATGGCATTTTAAACAGCGGTGTCATATACATTGCGCAGCCGGGCAAAATTCTCAGTTCTCGCGCGATCACGGTGCTTGGCGCCACCGGTCGCATCCGTGGATGGCAAATTCAGCAAAATGCTTCGTCTAGCCAGTATTACTGGGTATCGCGATGATAGATGGGAATAAAATTCGGCCTCGCCGTAACCCGTGCAAACGGCAGAGCGGGTTCACGCTCATTGAGGTTCTGATTGCCACGGTGGTGTTGACGATTGGACTGGTTGGCGTTTTGAGCGTCTTTGCCGTGGCCATCGCCACTACGCAGACTTCGCAGCAGAACCTGATTGCCAAGCAGTTGGCCAATGACGCGATGGAGAGCATCTTCACCGCCCGCAACACTGCGCAAGTTGAATGGAACCAGATTCAGAACGTCGGCGCAGGCACCACTCCGGACGGCATCTTTGTCACCGGTTTCCAGCCGATCAACGATTCTGGCGTAGACGCCATCTACGGTACCGCCGACGATGCGGTTGCTGCTCCCGAGGTGCTGACCCAGACTGGGCCGGATGGAATCCTCGGAACCGCCGACGACCAAACTGTCTCCCTCGCCGGATATCAGCGCAAGATCGAGATCGCGCCGGTTGCCGGAACGAGCGCTCTCCGGCAGATTACGATCACCATTGAATACACGCCCCGTCCGCAATTCGGTTTTAAGAAGGATTACATTTTGCAGGGGTACATTTCGCAGTACCGGTAAAAGGTCGTTTATGCAGCGGATTTCTCGCAAAAAGCCATCACGCGGATTCACTCTCCTTGAGGTGCTTGTCGCCATGGGAGTGGGATTACTGCTGCTTGCCGGAGCCATCGAATTGTACCGGAAGGGATTGGACGCGACCTTTTTTGCATCGCAGCGCTCCGAGATGCAGCTTGATGTTCGCGCCGCACAGAACCTCCTCATCAAGGACATCAGCATGGCTGGAGCCGGTCTTGATCCGGGCGGAGTCGCCGTGGCAACCGGGGCCAGCGAGAGTCCTATTTACGGTTGCGACCAGACGCAGTGTTATTTGCCGGTCGGCAGCGCCCCCTCCGGCATCGCGTTCCCCAGCAATCCCGGCCCCTACATCTACTGGATCATGCCCGGTCATGATTGGGGAGCCACCGTAAACGCCGCCTCCGGACCGACCGACGCGATTACCGTGGTTTACGGCGATACGACTTTCCCGTGGGACGACTACTCCGTTTCCTTCAACAATACCAGCGGCACCTCCGTGAAGTTTACGCAGTTGGGCAGTCTCCCCAGTCTCCCGCTTGTGAAGATCAGCGATCCCGCCAACGGACTTCAGACGGGCGATCTCGTGCTGTTCACCAACACGGCCGGAGGAAACACCCAGAGTACTGTTGGTGAAGTGACCGCGACCGCCACCGGGACTTCCAGCCCCTACAACGTGAGTTTTTCCGATCCCGATGCGCTTGGCCTCAATCAGGGCTCCGCTACTTCATCGGGACTCCCGCAGATCACCGCCGGAACGGGAACCACCGCCATTCGTATTTATGTGATCACTTATTACATTTACGTCAGGCCCAATCCCAGCGGCAGCGGCCCAGGCACCCCGGTCCTCATGCGTCAGGTCAATGGCCACAGCCCTGTTCCCGTTGCCGAAAATATCGTTGATCTGCATTTCTGGTATGACCTCTACGACGACAACGGCAACTTGACAGCTAACCAGACGGATGCCTCGGGCTCTTCTCCAAACATGATTCGCAAGATACGAGTCAGCATTACCGGACGCAGCGAGGTAAAGGGCACCACCGCGTATCAGAGCATCAACCTGAGAAGCATCGTCAGCGCAAGCAACATGAGCTTTAAGGATAGGTATCCGCAAAAGTAAGAGGGTTTCGCCATGAACGGTCCACGGACGGAAATCGACAAACCGGCAACAGCAAAATTCACCAGACATCCATCGTCCCGCGAGCGCGGTTTCGTGCTGGTTGCCGCTCTTCTTCTTCTGCTGCTTTTGTCGGCGCTCTCCATTGGCCTTCTTCTCATGGTCAACACGGAGACCACCGCTGGAGGCAACGACCTCCAGAACAACGTCGCGTACCACGCGGCGGAGGGCGGCATTGAGAAGATGACTGCGGATCTCTCCGCTGTCTTTACCAACATCCAGGCGCCAAAGGCCGACGATATCAAGGCAGTGAGCGACCAACTCCCCAATATTCCCGGCATTGTCTGGAAAGACTATAGCGTTGTTCCGGCAGAAGACTCCAGCGGCAACCTGAAAACGTTCTGGGGCACCATCCAGAGCGGCCCCAATCAGGGGCTTAACGCGCAGATCATTCCTGTCACTCTCACCGTCACTGCACAGGCGCAATTGGAAAACCAGGTAAGCATGGTCCGCACCGCGGAAATTGCCCTGATCCCGGTCTTTCAATTCGGTGTTTTTTCTGACAGCGATCTTGGCTTCTTCAACAGTCCTAACATGGATTTTGCCGGTCGCGTGCACACTAATGGCGACCTGTATCTCGGTGTCTCATCCGGCTATACCCTCAAGTTCCATGACAAGCTTTCGGCCTTCGGAAATGTAATTCGTCAGCGGCTTCCTAACGGGCTCAAAGCCACCGATTATGGCGACACCGGCTACGTATACATTCCAGCCGCGGCCAGCGGTTGCGATAGCGGCGCCGCGTGCAAGAAAATCGGTCAGACACAAGGAAGCGTGATCGATGGACCGACCTCGGCCCAGAACTCAAGCTGGCCAACCATCTCCAAGAGCACGTTTAACGGATGGATTATCGATGGTAACTACGGAAAACCCGGCGGCACCGGAGCGACGGCTCTCACTCTGCCGTTTGCCGGCGGTCAAGCCCAGCCCTACGAAATCATTCGCCGTCCTCCCGTTGGTGAAGTGACAACTTCCCCGGTCAGCCAGGCGCGCCTGATGAACAAGGCGGAAATCCGCATATTCCTCTCGGACGATCCCGCGGACCTGCCGGGCGGCGCCACCGATCCGCAGAACATCCGCTTGGCCAATGTGCAGACCATGGCAGGCGCTCCTGACTACAGCAACGGCGTGCCGACTTCCGTACCCTCGTCCCTTCCGGGATTAGCAAGTGGCAGCGTCTATAGAACGTATTTTGCCGAAGCCAGCACTGCGGTGGAGGATTCCAGCCAGTGGAGTGGTTCCTCGACCCAGCCTTGCTTGCCTCCCGACTGGAGTATTCTGCCAAAAACTTTTGCGACGCTGGAAAGCGGTACTTATAACTGGCCGCTGCAGAATTACATGGTCAAGCCTACACCGGCCTCTTCGGATCCGACGCAACCAGCGTTTACCAGTCCATTTGCGGGATATGCCCCATACATCAGTGCGAACCCGGGAACCGATAAGACTTGCATGGCCACGCAAGCGCAATACAACTTGGAGCTGAATTACGGGAGCCCCGTTTCTCCGCAGCCGGACCAGCCACCGGCCCAGCCCAATACCTGGAACCTCATTGACGGCTATCTGCGCGTGGAATACCGCGACGTGGACGGAAATTATCATCCGGTTACACAGGAGTGGTTGGAACTCGGCATCGCTCGCGATGTGAACCCGCCAACAGCACCCGGTGGAAGCACCGGTGGAAACGACGTCAACCCGAACGCGATCCTGATCTTTCAGGAGCCGGCCGATCGTAACGGTGATGGTGTGCTCGATCTTACGGGCGGTACCCAGGCCTGTTCAGGTTCCAACCCACATAAGACGTGCGGCATTCCGAAGCCTCCTGAACTTGCCACAGACCCGAATTCCAGCAGCGCCTTCTTCGGCGATGGAGCACAGACGTCGAGTGTCACCCGCAACAACTGGTATCCCATCAACTTCTATGATGCGCGCGAAGGAGAAGTCCGCGACAAGGTCTACAGCGACGGAAGTTGCACTGCCAATGGCGTGATGAACGCGGTCGAACTCGACGTTGGAAATCTGAAGAAGTGGCTCGCCTCAACCACCGGTCACGGTCCGGACGTCGATGCCGACACCGACAATGGGTACATCCTGTATTACTCCGATCGTCGCGGAATGCTCGGCAATCCCAACGCCGAGTATGCCAAGACAGGCGACTCTGGCCTCGAAGATGACATCAACGCCTCTTCTTCCGCGGGAACCCCCGACGGGACTCTGGAGACTCCCGGCGGTTCGGCTTCGCCCGAGGACGTCAACGAAAACACTCATCTTGACAACTTCGGACCGTGGGACTTAGGTCTGGGCTTCGGAACCGATCAGGCGGGACACGTTCTGTATAGCGACATCATCGCCAATTCCAGCCAACCTAACCCGTATGTGCGCTTTAGTAACTGTCTCAGTACGGGTCGCGCCAACTGGGTCAGCGGAGCGCGGCATGTGCTGGTGCTGGTAGATGGCGCACTCGGCCAGGTGCCGACCAAGCCCAACGGCGATGGTGGATTTACAGTCGCCTCGGAGAACCCGGTCTACATTATGGGGAATTACAACAGCAATTCCTCGGATCCCTCGTGGTCTAATCCGAGCGCCTCTGTTACGCATTCTGCCGCCGCGATCATTGCCGACTCGGTTACGCTTCTCTCTAATAAATGGAACGACCAGATAAGTCTTAAGTACCCGACCGGCGCGACTAACCACCGCGATGCGTCGACCACTTATTATCGCGTTGCCATTGCAGCCGGCAAGAATAAGACATTCCCGGCTCCGTCATACACCCAGACCAGTACACTCTATGGTTATGGCACCGATGGCGGCGTTCACAACTTCCTGCGATTCCTGGAGGATTGGACAAACGTGAATGCCTACTATAAAGGCTCGCTCGTCAGCCTCTTCTACTCAACGTATAACACCGGCGTGTTCAAGTGCTGCGGCGACGCTGTCTATCACCCGCCGACTCGTAATTTCTCGTTCGATCCATTGTTCTCGCAGCCGCAGAATCTGCCTCCCGGAACGCCGATGTTCCGCGACGTAGACAACTTGAGTTACCGTCAGGACTTCAGTCACCGGACCGATTAGTCCGCTCTTCCGGCGCTCCGCTTCGGCGGAGCGCCGTTTCCTCATCTTCCCGCCATAAACCGAATTGTCGGAATTTCTCATCCAATGCGGCTCCTGGATTATTTGAACCTTGAAATATATCTCGCGGGCTCATGTGACAAATCCATTTCCCGAGTATAATTTTGGCGTCACGTAATGGGAATGTGAACTTGCGCCGCGACTGTGGGGAAGCGTGCGCCGTTCATGGGTTGTGGGGTGATCCATGGGTGACAGTCCTGGCCGGAACGGTGGTTCCAATGTCAGTCCTCCGATGTGGCTGGAAGCGAATGCGGTTCTGCTGCTTGATGCCGCGCCGGATGCCATACTTGTTTCAGATGAAGCGGGCTGCATTGTACTCGCCAATCTGCAGGCTGAAAGATTGTTTGGCGTCAGCCGCGACAAATTGGTTGGCCTCTCCGTAGAGTCCCTCATTCCCACTCGTTTTCGCGATCAGCATCCGCAACACCGGAAGAATTTCCTTGCCGATCCCCGCGTTCGTCCAATGGGAGCCGGCCTTGAACTCTTCGCTCAGCGTAGCGACGGCAACGAGTTTCCTGTCGAAATCAGCCTGAGCCCGCTGAAGACCGGGCAAGGCACCTTCGTGATCAGTGCCATTCGCGACACCAGCGAGCGCCGTCGCGCTGAAGAACGGTTCCACGGCCTGATGGAATCCGCGCCGGACGCCATGGTCATCGTCGATCAGAAGGGAAACATCGCCCGCGTCAACTCGCAGACGGAAAGAATCTTTGGTTTCGCCCGTGTGGAGCTGCTGGGCAAGCCAATCGAAGTCCTGATTCCCGGCCGGTACCGCGAGCAACATATTGGACATCGCGACCGGTTTCTCGCCAGCCCCGGAGTCCGTCCGATGGGTTTGGGGTTGGAGCTGTTCGGATTGCGCAGCGACGGCACGGAATTCCCTGTCGAAATCAGCCTCAGTCCGCTGGCTACCGAGGAGGGAAGTTACGTCATCGCGGCCATCCGCGACATCACCGAACGTAAACTCACCGACGAAAAGATCCAGACGCTTAACCGGCAACTCCATGCCAAGATCGAGGACCTCGCAGCCAGCAATCGCGAACTGGAGGCTTTCAGCTATTCGATTTCGCATGATCTTCGGGCTCCGTTGCGCCAAATCGACGGCTTCTCCAGGATCCTGATGGAGGATGCTCCCCCCGATCTCTCCCCGGAGCTTCGCGATTGTCTTCAGCAGATTCGCCAAGGCATGCGGCACATGGGAGCGCTTGTGGACGATCTGCTGAACTTCGCGCGCCTGGGACGCAAGGAGTTACTCCGCCAGACTGTCGATATGAATGCGCTTACTCGCAGCGTTGTCGCGGAGTTCAAATACGAGATCCGTGACCGTGATGTGCGCTGGAGTGTCGGCGATCTTCCTTCCGCCAATTGCGACAGCGTACTGATGCGGCAGGTTCTGCGTAACCTTATCGCCAACGCCGTCAAGTTCACGCGAACCCGGGATACCGCCGTCGTCGAGATTGGCTCCCAACCAGTCGACGGACAGGAGGCGTTCTTCGTTCGCGACAACGGTGTTGGCTTCGACATGAAGTATGCGGGCAAGCTCTTCGGTGTCTTCCAGCGGCTGCATTTGCAGGAGGATTTTGAAGGCACTGGAGTCGGGTTGGCAATTGTCCAACGGATCATTCAAAAACACCACGGACGGGTATGGGCACAATCGGAAGCCGGCCGTGGGTCTGCGTTCTTCTTCATGCTGGGTTCGCCGGCGGAAGACGAGCGTCTTCAGGAACAGTGATGAGTGTCGATATTTTATTGGTGGATGATAGCCAGGCGGACGTAAGGCTCGCGCTTCGCGCGATCGGAAATCCGCACGCCAGCCATCACGTGGAGGTTGCGCGCGACGGTGAGGAGGCGCTCGAGTATCTTTTCCGCAATGGCCGTTATGCCGGCCGCTCGGTCGAGTCGCTGCCTCGGGTCGTTCTCCTCGATTTAAAGCTTCCCAAAGTCGATGGGTTCGAGGTACTCCGGGAACTGAGACGCAATCCCGCCACCATGCTTCTTCCCGTCATCGTTCTGACCTCCTCGAACCAGGAGCGCGACGTGCAGGAGGCGTACGGCCTGGGCGCCAACAGCTATATTCAGAAGCCGGTGGACTTCGATATGTTCCGCGAAACCATGAGGAAGATCACGGATTACTGGCTGAGGTGCAACCTTGGCCCCCCATCGGGTGCGCAGGAGAGCGAGACGGCATAGATGGCAGCGACACCAGCGGTAATCCGCATACTGATCCTGGAGGATAATCCAGCCGACGTGAAGCTGGCCCTGCGATGTCTCTCGAAGGCAGCACTTCATTTCGAGGCGGACATTACTCGCAGCGGCGCTGAGTTCGTCGAGCGGCTGCACTCCAGTTCTTACGACGTGATTCTCGGTGATTATCACCTTCCGGACTGGACCGCGCTGGACGCGCTGCACTGGCTCCGCAACGCTGGTTCGCGTCTGCCCTTCATCCTGCTCACAGGTACTCTTGGCGATGAACTTGCGGTGGAGTGTATCAAGGAGGGGGCTACCGATTATGTCCTCAAGGATAAGCTCGACCATCTTCCTCTTGCTGTCGAGCGTTCTCTCCGTGAGGCGCGTCTTCGCGCGGATCGTGACCGGGTACAGGAACAGTTGCAGGCATCGGAGCGCGAGTATCGCTCTACCATCGAGCATGCGCCCTACGGAATGTATCGCGTCAACTCAAGCGGAGAAATCCTGAAAGCCAATCCGGCACTGGTTGCCATGCTGGGTTACGAAAGCGAGGAACAAGTCCTCCGGCTGAATACTTCCACCGATATTTATTGCGACCGCGCCGACCGCCTCCGGGAGCTTTCGCACTGGCAATCGAAGGGAGTCATTACCGGGTACGAGGTTCCGTGGAGACACCGGAGTGGAAAGACCATCATCGTAAGGCTTGGCGGACGGACGCTGACACACCGCAACGGCGCCCCGGAGGTCTACGAGGTTTTTGTCGAAGACATCACCGAACAACGCTCCATGGAGATGCAGTTTCAGCAGGCCCAGAAGATGGAGGCCGTCGGACGCCTGGCCGGCGGAATCGCTCACGACTTCAATAATTTATTGATGGTCATTGGCAGTTCAGCGCAACTCCTTGACGAGTCCGCGGAAAATCCGGGGAGAGTTGCACGGTATGCCGATCAGATACGCAGCGCAACTGACAAGGCTGCTTCTTTGACGCGCCAACTGCTTGCCTTCAGCCGTCAACAGGTATTGCATCCGGAAATACTCGACCTGAATGCCGCCATCGTCGATCTCTGGAAGATGTTGCCGCGCCTTCTGGGGGAGGACATTGAGACGGTGATGGCTCTCGCCCCCAGCCTCGGCAGGATCAATGTCGATCGCGGACAGCTTGAACAGATCATCATGAATCTCTCCATCAATGCCCGGGATGCGATGCCCGAGGGTGGCACGCTCACAATCAAGACCGGAGATGTCGATTTGTCCGGCGGTGCAGTGAGCGTGCGCGGCGTAAAAACCCGTCCCGGCCCTTACGTGATGATGTCCATCCGTGACAGCGGCACCGGGATGGATGCGGAAGTCCAGGCACGCATCTTCGAACCTTTCTTCACGACGAAAGACACGGGCAAGGGAACCGGCCTCGGGTTGGCAACCGTCTACGGAATCGTCGAGCAGAGTGGCGGAATGATCTCGGTCGATAGCCAGGTTGCCAAGGGCACCACGTTCAGCATCTATTTTCCGCGGACAATCACGCCGGCTGAAGTGACGCCCGCCCAGGCATCATCCGTGTCCGTTTTGAGTGGAGCCGAAACGATTCTGCTTGCCGAAGACGAAATAGCGCTTCGCGAAATCGCTTCCGAATATCTGCAATCCAAGGGCTATACGGTTTTGCTGGCGAAGGATGGCGCCGAAGCATTGGAGCTCTGCACGAATCAGTCCCGCCGAATCGACGTGCTAATCACTGACGTTGTCATGCCGGGGATGAGTGGCGTCAAGCTGGCGACGGCTGCGCTCCATGCGCGGCCATACTTGTGTGTCATTTACATGTCTGGATATACCGACAGGGCCATGCAGGACGAGGGCCTCGATCCCCGCACCATCTTTCTTCAGAAGCCGTTCAGCCTGGACGCTCTTGCCCGCAAATTGCGGCATCTCCTCGATTCCCGCTGACGCATCCACCTCGCGACGGCAGCTTCGATCACGGAGCGAGCACGTGCTTGTTCAAAACCCCTGCCTCTATCCTCCAGCGCCTTCGGCGGACGCCATGATACGACCGCAATGACGGACAACCAGTACTAGAGCGGAAATCAAAGTACGGTGTGCCACAGGTATTCAGTCATCGAAATTGAGCCTGTATCAGTCTGAAGATAAAGCGCGAGTTACCAACGAGACTACTTCTGGTATAAGGCAGGCGAGAAACTTACAGCGAGGATTCAATCAACACTACTATTGGTCGGGGCGAGAGGATTTGAACCTCCGACCCCCTGCGCCCAAGGCAGGTGCGCTACCAGGCTGCGCTACGCCCCGACTCCGTGGAAACTGAAGCTTTTGAACGACTGTTCCCGTGCCTTTAATGGTAGCACACAAGATTGGCTTTCAATCCGTCTCACAGGCCGGGAATCCCGTGCTCGCATTTCCTCCGCGCAGCGGTTTTCCTTCGCTGTTACGGCATATAATAGAGCTTCACTTTGCCATGCCCGAGGATCTGCTTCCACCACAGTACGCACTGGTTGCGTACATTCGTAGTCCATTGGGAGACTTCGTCGAAAATCTTCGCGGAGAGCTCCATCCCCGGCACGCCCATCTTCCTGCCCATCTCTCCGTTCTTCCTCCCCGTCCCTTGCGCGGAACCGAAGCCCAGGCCATCAAGGCCCTTTCGGAGGTCTGTTCGTCTGTAGCGCCCTTTGACGTCGAGATGGGAGATATTGAAACCTTCCTTCCCACCACGCCGACCGTCTTTATTCGCGTCGCTCGCGCTGCCTACCGCCTGCTTGAGCTTCACGACCTCCTCAATTGCAACGGCCTGGCCTACGAGGAGCCGCTGCCTTACATGCCTCATCTCACCATCGCCAAGGTTGTCGAGGTCGAGCGAGCGCACGAAGTCTACGCCGTCTCCCGTGACCGTTGGGCCGAGTACCGTGGCACGCGAGCCGTCTGTGTTCGGCACCTTACTTTCGTCCGCGGACGCGATCATAGCTGGACCGATATTGCCTGCGTTTCGCTTGCTGGACACTGATTTTCCTCCGCCTTCCACTCCTGCGAAGGTACATGTCCTTCTTTTGCATTGCGGATGAACTACCAAAAAACGTACAGATAAAGGTGCGAAGCGCAACGGCGCTTGCTGGTTGTACCCTCCCCTGCGCAACACCAACTTCGCGAGCGCCGTTCCGTATTCGCCAAGGAGATTTCCATGCAGATCGCGGTGACTGGTTCGGGGTATCTCGCAACTGTGATCTCGGCTTGCCTGGCGGATCTCGGTAACTCCGTTGTTTGCCGCGACGGCGACGGCGAACGCATTCTCGAACTCGCTCAGGGAAGCCTGCCGTTCTACGAAAAGAATCTGGACGAAATCATCCGCCGCAACGTCCGCGCCGGACGTCTTCATTATTCTTCCGACTCCGATCCGCACGATGCTTCCGCGCAGGTCGTTTTCTTTGCCGACGACGCCAACACCTATCTCGTCGAGTTTGCGCTCCGTGTCGCCGCCAACGTGGCCTCCGATGCCATCTTTGTCATTTGCACGCCCGTTCCCGTCGGCACCGCGGCGCGGCTTGAGCGCCATCTGCGCGAGGCCGGTTTTCAGCAGGCCATCGTCTCGCATCCGCTTTCTCTCACCGATGGCTGCGCCGTCGAAGACTTCAACTGGCCCGACCGTCTCCTGCTCGGCACCTCTTCGCCCGAGGCTGTCAACGCGCTCAAGATGATCTATCGTCCGCTTGTCATGCGCGGCATTCCGGTGATTGTCACCAACTTTGAAACCGCTGAGCTTGTGCGTGAGGCAGCCACTGCTTTCGTGGCCACCAAGATTTCATTCATCAACGAGCTCGCGTCTCTCTGCGAGCACGTCAACGCCGATGCCGTCGATCTCGCACTTGCTCTCGGGCTCGACAAGCGCATCGCGCCGCGTTGTCTCCAGCCTGGCGTCGGACTCGGCGGAACCTTCGTCGAAGCCGATATGGATTCGCTCGCATCGCTTGCCTCCGGCAAGGGAGTCGGCCTCAAGATCCTGAGTGCCGCCCGCGATGTCCATCGCTCTCAGACCAACCGTCTCGTGCAGAAAATCATCACCGCGCTCGATTCTTTGCGCGAAAAGCGTCTCGGCTTTCTCGGACTCGCCTTCAAGCCGCACACCAGTTCCGTTGCCGGATCGTCCTCCGTTGCTCTTGCCCGCGAACTTGCCTCTCGTGGCGCGTTCGTCCACGCCTACGATCCTGTTGCCATGCAGGCTGCCGAGCGCGAACTCAGCGACAACGTACTTTTCTGCGAGTCGGCCTACGCCGCCGCCGAAAACTCCGATGCGCTCGTTGTCGGCACCGGATGGCCCGAGTTCCGCGCCCTTGATTTCACGCGCCTCAAGCGTATGGTCCGCCGCCCGCTCGTCATTGACACCAAGAACCTCCTCGACGCCGAGCGCCTTCGCGGCATGGGTTTCCAGTACCTCGGCGTTGGAAGAGGCTGATTTTTGCTGTTTGGGCCCGTCTTGGAGATCGTTGTGAAGTCGTGTCGCATGTTTGGGGATCCCCGGCCGCTCCTCTCTGGCCGGGGATTTTTCAACTCTGAAGTTCAAACTTGTTCCGCCGCCATTTTCCACACTGCTGTCCGGCCCCGCGCCTTTCCTTTGCTATAATCATAGGGTCACGGTGGGTGTAGTTCAGTGGTAGAACTCCGGACTGTGGCTCCGGCTGTCGTGGGTTCGAATCCCACCACCCACCCCAACCTTCCTGCAGACTGTTCTAATCCCCCGACTTATTCTTCCCGCTGCCGCCTTGGCTAAATGCTGAGTGCTGATTGCTGCCTTCCTCACATCCACGTCTTTGCCTTGTATCGTCTATACTCGTCGCCAAACTTCTCCTCCAACACGCGTCCCTCGGCCCGTGCGCGCACCACTTGTGCCGGAATCAGCACAAGCAATCCCAGCAGCAGCCATGGCCTGTCGACGTACAGCACCAATCCAGAGAGTGCAATCGCCGAAAACACGTACACCGGGTTTCGGACGTACGCGTAGATCCCGTTCGTCACCAACTTCTTTGCCTGTGGTGTCACCGAAAACGAATTTCCTAGCTGGTACCGCGCCAGGGTCAGCATTGCGATTCCCACGATCGCCATCGCCATCCCCGCAATCTCCATCGCGCCCATCCGCTCCGGACGGTATTCGATCAATAGGTAGGCGATCACCACCGTCGGTACGACAATGAAGAACATCGGATACAGGCTGATCCGCCCGCCGTCGCGTGCTTCCGCCGCCGCGCAACTGGCGCACACACCCTCCGCCGCCATCTCTTTACCGCAGACCTTGCATTGCATCGTGCCCTCCGCACTCACGAGGATTGCCCTCCCGGTCCGTGTCACATATCTTGCGATACAAGTTCGTTATTTGTCGATCTTTCTGTGTTGTTGCGGATGCTTCGACTGGCGGCTGAATGCTGTTTTCTGCAGCCGCCCTCGGACGCGGGGACGTTCGCTTCTTTGCGAACGTTGGTCCTTATGATATTGGCGGTGAAGTTGTCGTTCTGAGCCGCCGTCCGGATCAGAACTCATGCATTTCATCTTTGCTGAGTAGCTCAGCAGATTCTTTCACACGGACGAACCGTCCATTATCGCAGTCCTCAACCACCGCCCGTGCCGCACGAAGAGCTGGGCGCTCCGCATGCTGCCGTGCCCGACCCTCCGGTTGAACGCGCCGCGAAGCTCGAATACTGTTGTTCCAGTTTCTTGCTCTTGCACGCCGGACACTCCGCCTTCTGCGATCCATATACGATCGCCTCGAACTCTTTCCCGCATTCTTTGCAGACGTACTCAAAGATTGGCATTCGGCATTACTCCGCGTTTCCGGCAAAATTTCCCGTGGCCTCAAGCGCGCCACCGGCTCCGCTTAAATAAATTCCGTCGCAGGCGGAACCGTTACAATCTTTATTATAAAGGTAAGTGATCGACACGCCAGCCATCCATGATCCGTTCGTCCCGCGCCGTTTTTTGCGCGGAGGCCACATGCAGACGCTCGCGGGAAATTTTCTCCCTCGGGAAGACCATTTACCCGCGCCCGAAGAGCGACTCTTCCATGTCGAACCCGGCGTGCAGGTCCTCTGCCACTGCCATTTCCAGCCCGCACCCGCCCGCCGCCAGGCCCTCACGCTGCTCATCGTCCACGGCCTCGAAGGCTCCAGCAGCTCGCAGTATGTGATCGGCACTGGCAACAAGGCATGGGCGCTTGGCTGGAATGTCGTGCGCATGAATGTCCGCAACTGTGGCGGCACCGAGAATCTCACGCATACGCTTTATCATTCGGGACTCTCCGGTGACATCCGCTCCGTCGTTGGCTCTCTCCTCTTTGAAGACCGCTTGGAGAAGATCGCCATCGCCGGTTTTTCCATGGGTGGCAACCAGGTCCTCAAGTGCGCCGGCGAGTGGGGAACCGATGCGCCCTCGGAAGTCCTCGCCGCCATCGGAATCTCGCCCGCCTGCGATCTCTCCATCTCCGCCGACAAGCTGCACGCGCCCGTCAATCGCATCTATGAGTGGTGGTTTCTCGTTGGACTCTGGGCGCGCCTGAAGCGCAAGGCCCAGCTTTTTCCCGGACGCTACGATCTCGACCTGCTCAAGAAGGCTCGCAGCATTCGCGACTTCGACGAGCACATCACCGCCCACTATATGGGCTTTGCCGGAGCCGAGGATTACTACACCCGCGCCAGTTCCTCGCACGTTGCCGATCGCATCGCCATCCCCACGCTCATCATCCACTCGCATGACGATCCCTTTGTTGTCATTCTTCCTGAAACCGAAGCCAAGTTCGCCGCCAACCCCAACATTACCTATCTGCACACTGAACACGGCGGCCACTGCGCCTTTCTCGCCCCACCCAATGGTTACGACGGACGCTGGGCCGAACGCCAGATCATCCGTTTCTGCCAGCGCGTCCTCGCCTCGTCCTCTCGTTAGGCTCGACTTCCACCCCTGCCCGGTGCCATCATTTGTGGAACCCCATGGATGCCGATTACAGCGTCGAACTCACCGCCGCCGATCCTGCGCTCGAACTGCCCTGGTCGTCCGACGACCCTTCCGTGCGTTACTTCGATCTCCGTTGCTCGCCCGAGCTCATCTCTTGCATCCCCGAAGCCGCTCAGTACCCGGAGCTTGCCGATTTTCTTTCGACCGTGAACTCCACAGCCTCCGTGCTTGAGACCGCCAAGTGCGATTGCTGGACGGAAACCGAACTCAACGAAGCCGAGGATATCTACGGCGCCAATCTCAAGTTCGCGTCCTACGTCGATCTTCTCTTCGCCACCGATGATCCGGCTCTCGCTCTACGCTTTTCGCTTGACGCTCACGAACTCCTCGCCCGCCGCCTCGTGCGTCTGCTCAGCGTCGCGCCGCAGATCTCCGCCGCCGCCGAGTTCGCCATCCGCCGCTGCTACTACCACGCGCCTTCGTCCAAAGAGATTTTGCCATCCAACGCCGATTCGCAAACCGGCTACTACATCACCTTCTATCTCTTCGGCTACGGAGAGGACGAATCCTCCGCCCACCGCCGCTGGACCATCGCCCTCAACGTCGTCCAAAACGCCCTCCTCCAGGTCTCCGCCGAAATGCGCCGCCTCGAACCCGCCATGTAACCGCAGCCGCACGACCCGTTGTTTCTTGTTTTTTCCAATACCTGACGCCCAGTGCCTGATACTCCTTCTGATTTCCCACTCCTCTCCTCACCTGATTTCGCTACAATAGGGAAGACCCGCCGACGTGGGAGCGTAGCTCAGGTGGATAGAGCATCTGCCTTCTAAGCAGAGGGTCGCAGGTTCGAGTCCTGCCGCTCCTACCATTCTTTCTCGGTCCGTCCCCCTGTATAATCCCTCTCCAGGCTCCCGCCATATTTCAATATCTATGAGTAAACCGGGTTCCTCTACCTCGGCTTTCGATCGCAGCTTCTTCGCCACGGACCTCACGGTCGCCGTCATCCTTGGTGTCTTCGCCTTCCTTCTTCAGATGGTGACCAATGGCCGCTATGGCTATTTTCGCGACGAACTCTACTTCCTCGCGGCCGGCAACCATCTTGCTTGGGGATATGTCGACTTCCCGCCGATGGTCGCGCTCATCGCTCGCGCCTCCCGGCTTCTCTTTGGCGACTCCCTGCACGCCATCCGTTTCTTTCCCGCCGTTGCGTATGGTGCGGAAGTGTTTCTCACTGGCCTCATCACTCGCGAACTCGGCGGCCGGCGCTTTGCCGTCTTTCTTGCTTGCGGCTCCGTTCTCCTCGCTCCCGTCATCGTTGGCAACGCCACGCGACTTTCCATGAATCCCTTTGAACCGCTCTTCTGGATGGGTTGCGTCTACTTTCTTCTTCTTGCCAGTCATCGCAATCAGCCGCGCCTGTTACTGTTCAGCGGCGTCCTTCTCGGCCTTGGCATCGAAAACAAGTACTCCACGCTGTTCTTCATCGCAGCCCTTGTCGCTGGACTGCTCCTCACCTCCGATCGCCGTTTGCTTCGCACGCGCTGGTTCTGGATCGCCGTCGCCATCGTGATTCTCCTCGCGATGCCGAATTTCCTATGGCAAGTGCTGCATCATTTTCCAACGCTCGAAGATCTACGCAACGTCAAGCGCACTCACAAGAACATCGAGTTGCCGCCGCTTCCGTTTCTTCGTCAGCAGATCATGATGCTGAATCCTTATAGCGCGATCGTCTGGATAGCCGGCCTTGGCTTCCTTCTCTTCGATCGCGAAGGCCGCCGTCACCGCTCACTCGGCATCGCATATCTTGTGTTTCTTGCCGTCATGATGGCTCTCAAGGGCAAGGACTACTATCTCGCGCCCATCTATCCCATGCTCTTCGCCGCCGGCGGAGTCTTCTGGGAAAAACTGTCGGAGTTGCCCATCCATCTTCGTTGGACGCGCATTGTCGTTTCGCTGCTTGTCTTTTCCATCGGCATCATCGCCCTGCCGATCGCTCTCCCCGTCCTCCCCGTGGAAAAGATTGTGCCGTACATGTCCGCTCTTGGCATCAAGCCCTCGCGTACGGAAGTCCGCGAGCACGGAATTCTGCCGCAACAATTCGGAGACGAGTTTGGATGGCGGACGATGGTCTCCGAAGTTGCCCGTGTCTACTACTCGCTTCCTCCCGCCGAGCGTGCACAGACCGCCATTCTCGCCGGCAACTATGGCGAAGCGGGCGCCATCGATTTCTTCGGTCCGCATTACGGACTGCCCCAATCCATCAGCGCTCATCAAAACTACTACTACTGGGGTCCCCGCCAATACACCGGCCAGAGCCTCATCCTGCTTCAGTGGAACCTTCCTTCCGCCCAGCGCTGGTGCGGCAGCGTCGATCAGGGTCCGTCGCTTGCTCCGCCCTATGGAATGCGCGAGGAGTATTACACCATCCTCGTCTGCCACAACCTCAAGATGCCGCTTACCGAAGCCTGGCCGCGCCTCAAGGTCTGGAATTAGCCGGTCTCAAGCGACGTCGTCCTCCTGCCGATGGGGAACCTCGTGCAGCGCCACAGGAGGATTCCTTGTCACTTCTCATTTGGGATGCAAAACAGTTTGGCGTCGAAGTGGAACTCTTCGACGCGCAACACCACCAGCTCTTCGACCTCATCAACCAGCTTCACGATGCCATGTGCTCCGGACAGGGCAAGAGCGTCATCGGAAAAGTTCTCACCGAACTCCGCCGCTACACCGTCAGTCATTTCGGCGCGGAGGAAGACGCGATGCGCAAGGCTGGCTACGCCGGACTCTCCCAGCACCAGGCTGAGCACCGCAAGTTTGTCGTACAGGTAGATGATTTCGCCCGGAAATACCAGGAAGGCAACGCGCTTCTCACCATGGACGTCATGACGTTCCTCCAAGACTGGCTGAAGAAACACATCCAGTCCACCGACCGCTCCTATTCCAGCCAACTCAAGGGAGTCTGCACCTAGCACGGACTTACGCTCGCATCATTCCCGAATGGGTATCGAGAGCGAAGACCGTTGCGCGAATCGTCGCTCCGCAGCGTTAGAATCGCCACAGGTTCCATGGGAGGTCCTGCTATGAAGGCTTATCTGGTTGTTACTACCGAATCTGGAAAGGCTCGCGACATCGCCCATGCCATTGCCGCTCTTCCAGGCGTCAAGATGGCCGACGCATGTTGGGGAGTGGGAGATGTTTACGCCGTGGCGGAATTTCCCGCCTGGAAAGATCTCAACGAACTCGTCCTCGACAAGGTCCACCAGGTCAACGGAGTGATTCGCACCGAGACTCACGTCGCCATCGAATCGTAAACGCTTGCAAAATATCCCAAGGTATCCCATGCAATCTTCCTTTGCTTGCATGGGAACCTGATGCTTTCAATTCGAAAATTCAAAAATCCGGCAAGCCGAAAATTCCTTTTATTCGTCCTTCGTACTTTTCTCTAATCATCAATCTTTGTGCCTACCGTCCGCCGTCTCCCATCCTCTCGTCCAGGGACGCGTGCAGCCTCTCGCTATATCCAATCGGCACTTCGAACGTGCGTTCGTCTCCCACAATGATCAGCACTTTGCGCGCGCTGTCCAGCAGCACGTCGCAGCGCAGGCAGGTGCGCAGGTGCGCTTCAATTTCGGCGCGCAGCTTCGCATCCACGCTGTCGTCCAGGTAATTGGAAAGCTCCGCAATTACTTTCTTGCACGAGACCATGGATTCAATCCTTTCAGACCAGCCAGGTGGTCTCTGAATCGCGGAACGAACGCCGGTTGCAATGATTCCTGCAACTTCATGCGCGCCCTGTGCAATCTTGTCTTCACCGCCGCCAGTGTAATGTTCAGCATGGCGGCAATTTCCTCGTAGCGCATCTGTTGCGCGTCCGCCAGCACTATTACCACGCGATAATGTTCCGGAAGTTTTGCCACCGCCTGCCGCACCGCTTCGCGCAATTCTTCCTTCTCCAGCGCCTCAGACGGCAACTCGCGCCAGTCGGCGTGGCTCTTCGGAGACCAATCCCCGTCATCGTCCCCCACCCCTTCGTCCAGCGACTCATACAATTGCTGCCGGTCTTTGCGACGCTTCATCTGCGCTTCGTTCAACACAATCCGCATCAGCCAGCTCTTGAATAGATCGCGATCCTGTAATTGCTCCAGGTTGCGGAAGGCCTTGAACACTGCTTCCTGCGCCACTTCTTCCGCGTCCGCCGCGTTTCTCAATACCGAGTACGCCAACCCGTACACCTGTCGCTCATACGGACGAATCAATTCATGAAACGCGTTCCGGTTGCCGGACAACACCTGTCCGATCAGCGCCCGTTCATCGCGCTTGCCAGCTTGTCCGGATTCCATTCCCGCTGCGTTCGTTCCCATCTCTATTTCGTCGCTACCAGGCAAGATGCCCGGCAGTGCCGGGAGTTTCACTCTGTCTCAATCGTCAATCGGCAATCGACAAGGCGGAGCTGCCGCCGAATTTCAGAAGATGTGTCACATAAGTGCCACAAGAAATACGCAAATTCTCTGGTAACTAATCCAGATTTTGTGAATCTTACTCCTTACCTGCCGAAAGGGGTGGGTATGCAGTTCGGTCCTTTCAACTTCAAGTGACTTTCGGCAGTCACGTACTAACCAAGGAGACTTTCCACTATGACGAAATCGATGCGTGCGGTAATGCTCGGCGCGGCCATGACTGGTTTTCTCGCCGGAACCTCGGCTCTGGCTCAGCCCATGCCGAGCGGCGCAAGCCCTGCCCAAACCGGCAAGAAAGCCACCAAGTCCGCGAAGGATGAGCACTCTTGCAAAGGCCAGAACTCCTGCAAGGGCAAGGGCGGCTGCAAGTCCAGTGACAATGGCTGTAAGGGCAAGAACTCTTGCAAGGGCAAGGGCGGTTGCGCCACCAACGGCAAAGGGCTGATGGCGCACCACAAAAAGTAACTTTCAACCTCCGTCTCGGGTGGAGGCGGAATTGGCAGCTCGCTGCCAGTATTACAGGAGGGAACCCCGGCGGCGTATGTCGTCGGGGAGCGCCCTGAGTCTTGCGGTTCTTTGGGTCTCCCATCCTGAGCGCCGCGAAGGTTTGGCCCCATGCATTTAACGTGAATTCGTTCGAGTCGAGTATGCCGGCAAATCGCTTCAATGGTTTTACCAAATACGGCGTGGGAATCGGGCTTCGTGTCCCGCACTACCAGCACATCCTGGAGAAGAAGCCGGTTGTTGACTGGTTTGAAATCATCTCCGAAAACTACATGGTTGATGGCGGCCGTCCGCTCGCCGTTCTCGACCAGATTCTTGAGCAGTATCGCGTCGTCCAGCACGGCGTCTCCATGTATTTCGGTTCCGCTGAGCCTCCCAACCGCGAGCACCTCCGCCGCCTCAAGGCGCTTGTCCGTCGCACCAACACTCCCTGGCTCTCCGATCATCTTTGCTGGGGCAGTGTTGATGGCACTTATTCACACGATCTGCTTCCCATGCCGTATACGTGGGAAGCCGTCCGCGCCACTGCGCGGAAGATTCGCGAAGTCCGCGACTTCCTCGAAGTTCCGGTCATCGTCGAAAACGTCAGCAGCTACGCCGAGTTCCATGTCTCTGAGATGACCGAGTGGCAGTTCCTCACCGAGGTCGTCGAAGCCGCCGACTGTGGCATCCTGCTCGACGTCAACAACATTTACGTTTCTTCGCGCAATCATACCTTCGATCCCTACGACTACCTCTACGCCGTCCCGCGCCATCGCGTCGCGCAGATTCACATCGCAGGTCACTCGAAGTATCAAAAGTACATTCTGGACACGCATGACCATCCGGTCATCGATCCTGTCTGGCGACTCTATGCCCGCGCCATTGAGCTCATCGGTCCCACTGCAACGCTTCTTGAATGGGACGACCGCATCCCCTCGTTTAACGAGGTGCATAATGAGGCGCTCAAGGCCAACCGTTTCGTCGCCCGTGCAGTGGAGGCCGTGTCGTGAATCTTGACCAGATCCAGCGTGACATGTTCGAGGCCGTTCGCACGCCGCTCACTTCCACCGAGCGTATGAAGCCGCGCACTCTCGAAGGCCGCTCCACTCGCGAGATTGCCAATCGGGTTATCAAGCCCAACGATCGTCTCACTTCCGTCGAGCGTCTGGAGATTTACAATCGTCAATATTGGTTCCGTTTGATCTCCACCTTTACCGACGATTTCCCCGGCCTCCGGGCCATCACCGGTGCTCACGCCTTTGAAAAGATTGCCGTCGCCTATCTCGCCGATTGTCCTTCACGCTCGTTCACCTTGCGCAATCTTGGCTCGTGTCTTGAGTCCTGGCTCCGCGACAATCCCGAGTACATACGCGACGTGGAAACCATCGCGCTCGACATGGTGCGCCTCGAGTGGGCGGACATCGAGGCCTTCGACGGTTCCTGCGCCGAGAAACTTACAGAGGACGACCTCCCTGCGCTCGGGGAAGATCCTTCCTTCCGCCTCCAGCCCTACATTCAATTGCTCGACCTCTCCTTCCCGGTCGACGAACTTTTGTTGCATGTCCGTCGCCGTCAGGATGTCGTGCCGTTTTCCAGCAATGCCGTCAACGCGCAACACCGCACTAAACTGCGCCGCTCCGCGCTACCCGCGCCGGAAAAGATTTATCTCGCTGTCTATCGTCTCGACGATTCCGTCTACTTCAAGCGTCTCGACTCCGAAGCCTTCGCTCTCCTTGATGCCTTGCGCTCCGGCCTGCCTCTTTCGCGCGCCATCGAGATCAGCGTTCCTTATGTCAATCGCCCTCTCGATCGCCTCACCTCGCAGATGCGCGACTGGTTCTCCAACTGGGCCTCTTTGGGATGGTTTACCAAATCCACTTCAGGTACGGACCACTGACATGAAATCCATTCCTTCCTTTGCCGACCGTGCATACGGTTGGTTCACCTGCGCTGCGGACTCGCTCAAATCGCCGCTTCTCTTCGCCGTCCGTCTTTACTGGGGAGGGCAGTTCTTCCAGACCGGTTGGGGCAAGCTTCACAACATGTCCCATGTCATCGAATTCTTTACTTCTCTCGGAATCCCCGCGCCAGTCTTCAACGCCTACTTCGTCTCCGGCCTTGAGTGTGTCGGCGGAATCCTCCTCGCGCTGGGCCTCGGCTCGCGTCTCATTGCGCTGCCGCTCACCTTCGATATGATCGTCGCCTATGTCACCGCCGACCGCGACGCCCTGCACGCCATCTTCTCCGATCCCGGAACGTTCTACGCTGCCGCGCCCTATACATTCCTCTTCGCTTCGCTGCTCATCTTGATCTTCGGCCCCGGTATCTTCTCCATTGACTGGGTTATCCGCCGCTACCGCCACCCTCGCTCCTCTTGAACTCTCAACCATCGTCGGGGTGGTGGGGAGGGACTGGCGGAGGGGGAGAGTGTCCGTGTAAGATGTGACGGCCGTCACTTGGGTCCCGCCCATGGAGCGAGCGGAAAACCGCTCTGGGCGCGGCTTTGGGGAGTGTTCTGGAGGGTCACGCTCCGGAGTGATTATGGTCACTGCCATACCCCACCCCGGGGACGTTAAATGCCGCACCGGAGCCCGGGTCTGAGTTTGAGCGCGATTCTCGCGACAATGTCCCGCCCGTGTTCCCGCGGTAAGCGGTTTGGACCGCGAAGGATGTTCGGCCCTGTTTTGCCCGGAGTTGTACGTCGGGAGGAAGCGGGATGAACGAAGCCTCAAGACCGGCGAGTGCGGAAAAGCGCCAGGCGGCAAGTGTGCCGCAGCGAAGTCCGCATGGCACGGACCGAAGCCTTCCAGCGGCTTTGGGAATGGGACACACCTCGTACACACCAAAATTATGTGGACCAGGCATCGCACAACAAGGCGTTGCTTCGCGAGCCCCAGTCTGCTGCGCACATTTCCGAATACAGAGGATTCACCAGCGTTGGCGGTGAAGCCTATGGGTAATGTTGCAAGCCGCCGAAGTTTCTAGCCGGAGCGGCGCCAAGCTCCGGCGTGTATGCCATACAAGGTTGATAGCCGGAGCCGGTACGACCGGGTCCGCGTTGGAGGGAACTTACTTATGAGCGCAGGCATTATGACGACCGGAATCAAAGCTCCGGGAACGTACATTGAAGAAGTCATGACCAAGGTGAAGTCGAAGAACCCGGCCGAACCGGAATTTCACCAGGCCGTGCAGGAAGTCTTCGAGTCTCTGCGACTGGTGCTGGAAAGACATCCCGAATACATCTCGTCGAAGATTCTTGAACGGATCGTGGAGCCGGACCGGGTACTGATGTTCCGGGTGCCGTGGTTTGACGATCAAGGCAACGTACAGGTGAATCGCGGATTCCGCATCCAGATGAACAACGCGATTGGACCGTACAAGGGCGGGCTGCGCCTCCATCCCTCGGTCAACCTGGGCATTTTGAAGTTCCTCGCCTTCGAGCAGGTGTTCAAGAATTCGCTGACGACGCTGCCGATGGGCGGAGGCAAGGGTGGATCGGACTTCGACCCGAAGGGCAAGAGTGACAACGAGGTGATGCGGTTCTGCCAGAGCTTTATGACGGAACTGCAACGGCACATCGGTCCGGATACGGACGTGCCGGCGGGCGACATCGGCGTGGGTGGCCGCGAAATCGGCTACCTGTTCGGACAGTACAAGCGTCTTCGCAACGAGTTCACGGGTGTGCTGACGGGCAAGGGCCTGAACTGGGGCGGCTCGCTGATTCGTCCGGAAGCGACAGGCTACGGCTGCGTGTATTTTGCGGCCGAGATGCTGAAGACGAAGAAGGACTCGCTGGAAGGTAAAGTGTGCCTGGTATCGGGCAGCGGCAACGTGTCGCAATACACGATCGAGAAACTGCTGGACCTGGGCGCGAAACCGGTGACGGTGTCCGACTCGAACGGCGTAATCTATGATCCGGACGGCATCGACCGGGAGAAGCTGGCGTGGATCATGGAATTGAAGAACATCAAGCGCGGGCGCGTGCGCGAGTACGCCGACCGCTTCAAGAAGGCCATCTTCATGCCGACCGACATGAAGCTGGACCACAATCCACTGTGGGCGTTGAAGGGCGATTGCGCGTTCCCGAGCGCGACGCAGAACGAGATCAACGCGAAAGACGCGGCGAACCTGATCGAGAACGGATGCAAGCTGGTGAGCGAAGGCTCGAACATGCCGAGCACGCTGGACGCCACGAAACTGTTCCTGGAGGCAAAGGTGCTCTATGGACCGGCGAAGGCGGCGAACGCGGGCGGCGTGGCAACCTCAGGCCTCGAAATGTCGCAGAACAGCATGCGGCTGGGCTGGACACGGGAGGAAGTGGACGACCGGCTGCACAAGATCATGATCGCGATCCACAAAACCTGCTACGAGACGGCGGAGACCTATGGGACTCCGGGGAACCTGGTGAACGGCGCAAACATCGGTGGCTTCCTGAAGGTGGCCAACGCGATGCTGGACCAGGGACTCGTGTAGGCCGCGTGAGTATGTGGAGAAAGACTGAGGCGGGGTGGACGAGTTCCATCCCGCCTGTTTTTTATCAGGCGTGAACATGGCGGAAGACCAGGACCAGGCGATGGGACCAAGACGAACACTGGATACGGCGATTGACGCGGAGAGGCTGTTCGAGGGATTCGAAAACCTGATGCCGTTCCGCGTGCAGGATATCCTGCTGGTGTCGAGTTTGTACGACTCGTTCATTCTGCGCGAGGATGGGCGGCTGAACGAGTTGCTGATTGGCGAATCGCTGGAGCTGAACCTGCAACACATTCCGGGGATTACGCACGTTTCAAGCGGGAAGGAGGCGCTGGAGCTGGCGCGCACGCAGCCGAGGTTCAACCTGATCGTGACGAGCCTCGACGTGGGCGACATGGACGCGGCGGAACTGGCGCGCAAGGTGAAAGAAGCAGGGCTCGACGTGCCGGTGGTGGTGCTGGCGTACGACTATCGCGAGATTAAAAAGTTTGTAGCGCGGAAACAAGTGACGGATATCGACAGGATTTTTCTGTGGCAAGGAAACGTGAGAATCCTGATTTCGATTGTGAAGTACGTGGAAGACAAGCGCAACGTGCAGCACGATACGGACGTGATGGGTGTACCGGTGGTGCTGGTGGTGGAAGACAATATCCGCTACTACTCATCGTTCCTGCCGGTGATCTACACGGAACTGATTACGCAGACGCGAGGGCTGATCAGCGAAGGGCTGAACGTGGCGCACAAGCTGGTAAGGATGCGGGCGAGGCCGAAGATCCTGCTATGCACGAATTACGAAGACGCGGTGGAGCAGGTGGAGAAGTACAAGGACAACCTGCTGGGCGTGGTGTCAGACGTGGAGTTTCCGAGGGGCGGGACGCTGCTGGCGGACGCGGGGTTCGAGCTGGCAAGGATGATTCGAGAGACGGTGCCGGACGTGCCGATCGTGCTGCAATCGAGCAGGACACAGTTTATGACGCAGGCGCAAGAGGAGGGATTCTCGTTTCTGCGCAAGCGTTCACCAACATTGCTGGGAGATTTGCGGCTGTTACTGGTGGAGCAGTTTGCGTTTGGGGATTTTGTGTTCCGTTTGCCGGACCAGACAGAGGTTGGACGAGCGAAGGACTTGAACGCGCTGGAAGAACTGCTTCACAGTATTCCGGACGAGAGCATTACGTATCACAGCGAGAGGAATCATTTTTCGCACTGGCTGATGGCGAGGACTGAGTTTGCGCTGGCGCAGAAGCTGCGGCCGCGCAAGGTGTCGGACTTTGCAACGAAGGACGATCTGCGGAGAGACCTGATCGAGTCGATCGCGGAGTATAAGCGGGAACGAAGCGAGGGACTGATTGGAGACTTCAACGCCGCGACATTCAAGGCGAGCGACGCTTTCTTCGTGCGCATCGGCGGCGGGTCGCTGGGAGGCAAGGCGAGAGGATTGGCGTTCGTAAGGCACCTGCTGCACAAGCATCGCATGCCGCAGAGATTTTCGGGCGTGCGCGTGGAGGTGCCTCCGGCAGTAGTGCTGGCAACGGACGTCTTCGACGAATTCCTGAGCGAGAACAGGCTGCTGGATTTTGCGATCCGGTGCACGGACGATGCCGAGATCGAGCGGAGATTCCTGGCGGCGACGCTGCCGGCGGAGCTACGTGAGAATCTTCTGGCATATCTGTCAGAAGTGCATTATCCGCTGGCGGTGCGGTCGTCGAGTTTGCTGGAGGATTCGCAATACCAGCCGTTCACGGGCGTCTACGAGACGTTCATGCTGGGCAATCAACACCCGGACCTGGGCGTTCGGTTGGAGCAGTTGATGGAGGCGATCAAGCGGGTGTACGCCTCGACATTCAGCCAGCACGCAAAGGCATACGTGCGGGCAACACCATACCGTCTGGAAGAAGAAAAGATGGCGGTGATTCTGCAACAAGTGGTGGGAACGAGCCACGGGCACCGCTTCTATCCGGACTTTTCCGGAGTGGTGCGGTCGAGGAATTTCTACCCGGCACCGCCGATGAATCCGGAGGATGGCGTGGCGGCGGTGGCGCTGGGACTGGGGCGCGCGGTTGTGGACGGCGGGAAGTGCCTGACATTCTGTCCGAGGTATCCGCAGAACCTGGTGCAGTTTTCGTCGGTGGAGGACATGCTGGCGAATTCGCAGTCGGAGTTCTGGGCTCTGGAACTGGATCACGCGACGCTGCGCGAGGATTCGGTGGAGAACCTGCGAGAAGCGTGCTTCGGGCTGAAAGAGGCGGAGAACGATGGCACTCTGCACAGGCTGGGTTCGACATATTCGGTGGACAACCATGCGGTGTATGACGGGTTGAGCCGGAGCGGAATAAGGATCGTGAGCTTTGCGCCGGTGCTGAAGCATGGCGTGTTTCCACTGGCGGCGCTGCTGGAACAGCTTATAGGAATCAGCGAGGAGGCGTTGCGGCGTCCGGTGGAGATTGAGTTCGCGGTGCGGCTGCAACGAACTCCGGAAGAGGCGGCAGACTTTGGGTTCCTGCAAGTGCGGCCACTGGTGCTCTCGCGGGAGAGCGAAGAGTTGATGATGGAAGACGTGGCTCCGGAGCGACTGATTTGCCAGAGCGCGAAAGTGCTCGGCAACGGACGCATCGAAGACCTGCACGATGTGGTGGTGGTAGACTTCCACCGCTTCGAGCGGGCGAAGAGCCAGGAAGTGGCGGCGAGCGTGGCGCAACTGAACGCGAAACTGGGCGAGCACGGCGCACCGTATTTGCTGATCGGCGTAGGGCGGTGGGGATCGAACGACCCGTGGCTGGGCATCCCGGTGGAGTGGGATCAGATTGCCGGGGCACGTGCGATCATCGAGGCGGGATTCAAGGACTTCCGAGTGACACCGTCGCAGGGGAGCCATTTCTTCCAAAATCTGACGGCGTTCCAAGTGGGCTACTTCACGGTGAATCCGGATGCAGGCGAGGGATTCGTGGACTGGACGTGGCTGAGTTCACAGACGGCAGCGGAGGAAGATGGCTGCGTAAGACATCTGCACTTCAAAGAGCCGCTGCTGGTGATCATGAACGGGAAGACGAGCCGGGGAATGATCTTTAAGCCGGAGAATAACTGATAGCTGTTGGCCATTAGCCTTTTGCAAAAACTCACACAGTACGGCCGATGCGTTTTCCGGCGACCAACCGCGAACATTCAATTTTAAAAAATGGGCGGGAGAGATCTCCCGCCCATGGCGCAACACAACAAGGAGGTTTTATCTCTTTGGGGACTTCTTGCCCTTGGGCACTTCCTTGACGGCGGGTGCGGGAGCAGGAGCGCTCTCCATCACCGCGCCGGGAGGAAGAGGTTTGCGGGGAAGCATTTCGTCGCGCATGGCGGCGTTATAGAGGAACGAGGCGAGCACGACGGAAGCCTGCATCAGATCTTCACGCTGGGCACGATCATAGACGTCCATATTGGAGTGATGCGTGCGCGACATGTACTCGACCGGATCCTGGATGAACTGGAATGCGGGGATGCCGACGGTGTCGAACGAGAGGTGGTCCGTGCCGCCGGTGTTGCGCTGGGTGACGGTGGTGAAGCCGATGTCGCGCAGCGGGCGTCCCCAGGATTGGAAGAGGGGCACGACGGCGGAGTTTTCCTGCGTGTAGATACCGCGCAAGCGGCCGGTACCGTTATCGATATTGAAGTAGGCGGAGATCTTCGCCTGCTCGGGCTTGAGGTGGAGCGGGAGATTTTCCTGTGGACGCATGTACGAAGGCAGATCGCCGGGACGCTCCGCCGGTTCGTCGCGCTTGCCGAAGTGGGCGGTGACATAGGCGCGGGAGCCGAGGAGACCCTGCTCTTCGCCGCTCCAGAGGCCGATGCGGATGGTGCGACGGGGCTTGACGCCGAGGACCTGAAGAATGCGAACGGCTTCCATGGCGACAGCAACGCCGGCAGCATCATCCGTAGCGCCGGTGCCGGCATGCCAGGAGTCGAGATGGCCGCCAACCATGACAATCTCATCTCTTTTATCGGAGCCCGGGATCTCGGCGACGGTGTTGTAGACGTCGCCATTATTGGGATTCTCGAAGTGAGCCTGCACGCTGGCCTCAACCTCAACGGGGACGTTGCGATCGACGAGGCGGGCGAGCCGGTTGTACTGCTCGGCGAGCATGACAAGCTGCGGATAGCCGTCGGACGAGCCGTCCTTATAAGCCTGCGTGCCTTGCACGAAGAGAAGACCGGCATCGCCGTGACTGGCCTCAATGGTCATGGCCGGTTTTTCTTCGTCGAGGAAACGGGTGAGAGCGCGCTGGAACTGGAAGCGGCGACGGAGGTCATCCATGTTGAAGACAGGGCCACCGGGCATGCGCATGCGGACGCCGGGAATCTGATACTCGCTGATCGCATGCAGAGCGGCGTCATCATAACGCCGGTTTGCCGCCTCGGTCTGCGGAGTGATTTCGCTGACGGGACTGATGAGGACGATCTTGCCGGCGTACTTACCCTTCTCCTTGGCCAGTTCTTCGATGGTAGTGGCCTTGAGGTGGACGATTTGACCTTTGACGATGCCGTTGGTGGCGGGCGTCCAGGCCTTGGGCAGGGCGTAGAGCATGGCGACGCTGGGAGCGGTCATGCGGATGTAGACGTTGTCGAGCGCCCAGCCGCGACCGAAATGATAGGACTCAAGGTGGGAGTTCTGGAGTCCAAAGCTGGTGAGCTGGTCGCGCGTCCACTCGTTGGCGCGGATGAGATCCTCGGAACCGGTGAGGCGCGCGCCAAGGCGATCGGTGAGATCGGCTTCAATGTCCATGACCTTGGAGTGGTGGAAGCCCTCCTGGCGGATACAGGTGACCATTTGCAGGTCGACCTGATTGCCGACGCTGGGGGCCGCCTGAGAAAAGGCCGGCATGGACACGGCTGCGATGATCGCCAGAGCCAACAGGGAACGTATGCAAGTCATTCGAGCAGAACGGAGATAGCGAAGTTTCAAGACCGTTATTCCTTCCGCGGCCGTGAACGGTCAGAGGTGATTGCCGTTCCATGGCGACCGCATAGCGAAATGTAGGGCGGCGCGAATGATAGCACTAACATGCCTGAATGGAAGCTGAGTGATAGGAAAGTGCTGGAGATCAGGTGTCAGATCCTGAGTGCTAGTCCCCTAGGGGGTACCCCCTCCCCCCTGTTTTTCTGCTCTTCCCTTTGTTGTCAATAAGTTAGAGATTGCCACCTCTCTAAGTATGACAAAACAAAGGAACTAATTGTCAAATATGACAAAAGAAAAGACTTAGGAGTTGCTGAACCAGTCAGTCGCGAGACGCGAAACCATGGCCACAAGCAAACCCACGGCAAAACCAAAATACATGGATCCTAAGCTAAAAACGGGCTCAGGATGCCCCCCTTCAAAATGAACTCATCTCCAAAAGCAAAGCCCGCGCTGGGCGGGCTCGGATGTTTTGTCTCTATATCCAGTGTGACATATCGGAGGGAGAAAAAGGGACATCGAAATGAGAGCTCTATTTGCCGTGGAATGAGATAGCTGGGGGAAATGTGTGACCAGGAACATCTTGACAAGTGACAAAGAAGTCACAAGTCGCGAGTCACGAACAGCAAAGTCAAAGGATCACCACGGAGACGCAGAGGCACTGAGGAGCGATTAACAAATTTGAATGGCGACGTGCGTATGAAAGAGGAAGAATCGTTCGCGCTTCCGCAGATGAGGGCGTAAGGTGACCGACGCGGTTGAGTGATGCGTCGGACGGCGCCAAGCAGAAAGACCAAAGCTTAAAGACAACAACAAGAGCCCCATGTTATCGCCCAACAGCGGGACGCGAAGGTGGGGTATTCGACATCAATCTAGAGCGGAAAAGTCAGTTAAATGCGCGCGTTGTGGAAAAGAAGAGAAAACGAATCAGGACAGACGGAGCGTGCGGCTTGCTCCCGTTTTGGCCAGAGTTCGAGATTGCAACTGTGCGAGAGAAGATCATGGCGGGGGAAGGTTTCCGCGAGGGTGCGAGCCGCCGTACACTCGGTGTGACTGGAGACTGCAACAATGGCCGAAGGCGATGGCGAAATGATCCTATTAGTGGAAGACGAAGAGTTTGTCCGGAGCGTGACGAAGGAAGTGCTGGAGATGAATGGCTACCTGGTGCTGGAGGCAAGAGACGCGCAAGAGGGGCTGGAGATCTTTGGGAAGCACGGCAGCGAGATCGACCTGCTGCTGACGGACGTGGTGATGCCCGGGATGAATGGCAGAGACCTGGCGGCGAGACTGGTGGAGCGGAAGCCACTGCTGAAGACGATCTTCATGTCCGGTTACACGGACAACGCGATCATGCGGAAGGGAATGGTGGACGAGCGAGTTCGATATCTGCAGAAGCCATACACACTGAATGGGCTGAGCGACCTGGTGCGCGAAGTGCTGGATTGTCCGACGGCGACGCCACTGGATGTGCTGACGCAGCCGTCGACGACGTCGACGAGGCAGGTGCCGCTATTGTAAGTTTGGCGAGAGGATGATGATGTCAATGCGGCGGTTCTGGGCGCGGCCTGCTTCGGTGGTATTCGGCGCGATGGGATGAAATTCGCCGTAACCGGCGGCTGAGAGGCGCTGCGGTGAAAAGTTGTAATCAGTGATGAGCAGCTTAATGATCTCAGTGGCGCGGGCGGTGGAGAGTTCCCAGTTGGAGGCGAACTGGGCATTGTGAATGGGCACATTGTCAGTGTCACCCTCGATGCGAAGGTTGCAGCCGGCGTCACGCAGCACGGCGACGACCTGCTCGAAGGCGGGGCGAGCGTCGGGACGAATCTGAGCCGATCCGCTGTTGAAGAATCCAACCTCACGCAAACTAATAATGACACCGTCGGGCCCCTTGCGGACGTCGACGGCGTGCCTGCGAATTTCCTCTGCAAGCCGGGTAGCGACGCTTTGGCGCAGCTTTTCCATGGCCATCTCGCGCTCGGCGATGCGGTTGATCTCGGAGATATCGGCGATCTCCTCGGCACGCGGCTTGGCGGGCGCGGCACGGGGCGGGGTGGCGCGGTTGACGGCCGGACCGATGGAACCTCCCTGAAAAACTCCAAGCTCCTGAAATGCGTTCTGGATGGAGGCAGCAAGCTGGCCCATCTTGGTCTTGTCAACCTGTGACGAGGCGTAGAGGACGACGAAGAAGGCAAAGAGCAAGGTGATGAAATCGGCGTAGGAAACCAGCCAGCGTTCATGGTTGGCGTGCTCGGGTTTCTTCTTTCTGCTCATGATTGCTCTTCCTGGGGTTTGGCCTGGGCGATCTCTTCGTCCTGGATAAAGCCAAGCAACTTGCTCTCCAGCATGCGCGGATTCATGCCTTCGAGAATGGAGATCACACCTTCAAGCGCCATCTCGCGCAGGGACTGGCTGTGACGCATGCGCACCTTGAGTTTGCCGGAGACGGGGAGAAAGAAGAGGTTGGCGGCGCCGACGCCGTAGATTGTGGCGACGAAGGCAACGGCGATGCCACGGCCGACCTCATCGATGTTTTGCAAGTGCTGCATGACCTGGATGAGTCCGAGGACCGCGCCGATGATGCCGATGGTGGGTGAAAATCCGCCGGCGGATTCGAAGACCTTGGGGATGTCCTCCTCATGCTCTGCGATGGCATCGAGTTCAAATTCCATCATCTTGCGAAGTTCCTGGGGTTCAGTACCGTCGATGGCGAGCATGAGGGACTTGCTGAGGAACGGGTCGGTGATGCCCTTGAGGTCGGCGTCGAGGGAGACGATGCCGTCGCGGCGCGCCTTGTTGGCGTATTGCACGAGCTCGGCGATTTTGGCGCCAGCGGTATTCTGGGGCTCGATGATGACATATTTGAGCTGCTTGAAGGCGGAGAGGACGGTCTTGAGCGGGAATTGGAGCAAGACGGCTCCAAAGGTACCGCCGAAGACAATCATGGCGGCCGTGGGCTGGATGATCTGACTCAGTTTTCCGCCCTCGATGAGAAGTCCGGCGAGGATTCCGCCGATTCCGACAAAGATTCCGATGATGGTGCTCTTATCCACGCAATCTCCCGATTAGTCCTGATCCTGCCGTTCTGGAACGTCCAGTGTGGGAACCGGTGGGGAAGCCGGTGCGACGCCGAGCAGCACGGTCCTGCGGAAGTCGATGATGCGCTGAAGAATCTCTTCGGAGCTTTCGCAGACGACGAGTTTCTCGCCGGTGACAAGAGTGAGGACGGTGTCGGGCGCCTGCTCGACGAACTTAATAAGGTCGGCGTTCACCGCCAGCTTCTTTCCGTTTAATCGAGTCAATTCAATCATGGCGGTCAGGAGGCAATGTGATGATGAAATGCCTTCAGGAGAGGTATCGGCAGAACGTGGCCAGTGCTTGAAGGAGACACAAAAAAGCTACCGAGCTACTGAAGCTACTAAAACTGCTAAGACAGAAGAAATGTGGAGATCCTTAAATAAAGGAAGTTTTCAGTGATGGACTAAAGCCCTGCGGGGGGATGCCGATAGGGTGTTTGACAACATAGAGGTTCCTGCCAGAGGGGCGTAAAGGCTGCGGGCTTGCAGCCGCCCGCAACCGACGGCAAATCGCGGAACCCCATCTTGAAAGGAGCTTCCATGCCGCTGAGCATATTGAACAACATCGCTTCGTTGGCAGCTCAGAACCAACTCTCCATGACAGGTGCATCGCTGCAGAAGACCTTGTTCCGTTTGTCTTCAGGCTCGCGCATCAATTCCGGCGCGGACGATGCGGCCGGCCTGGCGATTGCGGATGGGTTGCGCGCAAACGTCACGGCCCTTTCCCAGTCCGTACGCAATGCGACGGACGGCACCGGCAAGTTGCAGGTGGCCGACGGAGCGCTGGGACAGGTAACCACGCTGCTGAATCGCGCCGTCACCCTGGCGACCGAATCCGCCACGGGCACGATGTCCGACTCGCAACGCACCGCCCTGGACGCTGAATTCACGGCGATCAAGGATGAAATCAACCGCATCGGCAACAACACGACCTTCAATGGAACGAAGATCTTCACGAGCGGCACGGGCACGGATACGAACACGCTGGACGGCGCCACGACCGGTGTCGCACTGGACGACACGTTGACCGACGGCGACACGTTCACGATCACAGCTGGCGGCAAGTCGTTCCAGTTCACCGCCAGCAGCTCGACCGTGGCAGACATGGTCAACGCGGTCAACGCGGATACGACGGTTGGCGCCAAGGCATACCTGGACAGCACGGGAGCCCTTGTTCTGACCGATCCGCAGGGACGCGGTGACCTGGCCGTGGACACGAGCGATGCCAACGCGATGGCCGACTTCGGCGCGTTCACCAACGCGACCTCGACGGTGCCGACCGCGACCGACATCTTCCTGAGCGATTCGGGCAGCGCCAGCGCCAGCACGATCTCGGTGACGATCGGAGCGCTGTCGTCCAGTTCGATTAAATACGGCACTTCGGACATTGACATCAGTAGCGACGACCTGAAGTCGGCGGCCAATGCCCAAACAGCGCTGACGAAGATCAACCAGGCGGTTGCCAACGTTGCCGGACGTCGCGGTGACATCGGCGCAGCCGTCAACCGGCTCTCGACGGCCACAAACGTGATGAACGCGCAGATCCAGAACCTGTCGCAGGCAGAAGACGGAATTCGCGCGGCCGACATCGGCGAGGAAGTGGCCAACCTGACGAAATACAACATCCTGAACCAGACCGGCATTTCGGCCCTTGCGCAGGCGAACCAGATGCAGCAGAGCGTGCTCTCGCTGCTGCGGTAAGTGGTGAGTGGGCAGACGGTAGGTGGGGCGCTGCATGGCGTCCCACCGTTTTCCCATTGTGAGAAGAATTCCGGAGGTGATTTATGCGGATCGACCCAGTGACGCAGGTGATTCCCGACCCCGCGCGTCCCCCGGCGCAGGATGCGAGTTCTTTAACAATTTCGGAAGTTCGCATGCTTACAAATGAAGCGGAGCAGCCCGTTCCCGCGGCAGCGAACGTGGAAACGCAAACGGAGGGAAACACTCCGAAGCGCGAAAGAGTGGTTACGGAAGACGGAAAGCACGAGGTGTACCGGGTGATTGACCACACGGGCAACCTAGTGTGCCAGATTCCGTCGGAGCAAGTGCTCCAGGTGGGGGATTCAATCGAGCAGATGATCGATGAGAACGGGAAAGCGGGCGAAACTTCATCGGGACGGGAAGTGGACGTGCGTTCCTAAGGAGGAGCAATGGCAACGAGCATTGGGTCGACTGCGACCCTCTCGGGATACAGCGCCGGCACGGGCATCGACGTACAGGGGACGGTGGACCAGATCCTGTATGCAGAGCGCGCGACAGAGCGCCAATGGCAAGCGCAGCAGCAAACGCTGGCGGACCAACGCAGCGCGCTGCAGGACTTGCAGGGCAAGCTCGCGTCGTTCGAAGACAGCGTAAACGCGCTGAAAGACTTTACCGGCGCCCTGGGGGCGGTGAAAGCGAGCTCGTCTGACAGCAGCGTGGTGACGGCAACAGCAGACCGCACGGCTTCGGCGGTATCGCACAGTGTAACGGTGGACCAACTGGCGACGACATCGTCGGTGTACTGCGATCCGCTGGCGTCGGCGAGTTCGACGTTTACGGCCGACCCGCTGGTGCTGACGATTGGCGGTGGGCCGCAGGTCAGTATCAACTTCGATGCCAGCCACAACACGCTGCAAGGCGCCGCGGATTTCATCAACAACGGCGACTACGGCGTGACGGCCAGCGTGGTCAGTGACATCAACGGCTCGCGGCTGGCGCTGGTGAGCAAGCAGAGTGGCACGGCGGGAGATATCCAGGTGGTGTCGTCGCCGCCGGAGATGAATTTCCATGTGGGAACGGCCGCGCAGGACGCGAAGCTGACGGTGGACGGAGTCAGCCTGGTGAGCTCGACGAATATGGTGACGGGTGCAGTGCAGGGCGTGACCCTGCAACTGACAGGAGAATCGGCCGGGCGGACGGTGTCCGTGGGAGTGGCGAACGACACGGACCAGGCGAAGCAGGCGATCGAGGACTTTGTTTCGAACTACAACACGCTGATCAGCACGATCAATTCGCAGTTCACCTACGACGAATCGACGCAGACGGCGGGCGTGCTGGCGGGAGACGCCTCGGTGCGCGGCATGCAATCGACACTGCTCTCGGCGATGTCGTATGCGGTGACGGGGAACCCGAACCTGACAACGCTGCGATCGGTCGGAGTCGAAATGAACGACGACGGCACGCTGACGGTGAACGACGACGTGCTCGATCAGAACCTGGCGGCACATTACAGCGACGTGAAGAGTTTTTTCCAGTCCACGGACAACTCCGGGTTTGCGCGCGCGCTGGGCGGCACGATGGACATGCTGACGGACAGCACGCAGGGGCCGCTTACGCTGGACATGAACGGAGTGGACAGCACGGACAAAATGCTGACGCAGCAGATCGACGACTTCGAAGAAAGGCTGACACTGAGACAGCAAACGCTGATGGACGAGTACAGCAAGATTGACACGACGTTACGGCAATTCCCAACCATACAAGCACAACTGACCGCACAACTAGGATCACTTCCATGAATACACCGAATCCGGATCATGCTTATCGCGAGGCGTCAGTACGTAGCGCAGACGCCGTTGAACTGGTCATCATGCTGTACGACATTGCGATCGCCGATATGCGACGCGCGATTGAAGCGGCGACGAACGGCGACATCGAACGCCGGACAAACGAGATCCGCCACGCGATGCTGGTGCTGGAGCAATTGCAGGGCACGCTGAACATGGAACAGGGCGGCCAAACGGCGCAAAGTCTCGACCGGCTCTACAGTTATATTCGCGGCAAACTGCTGGAAGCGCAGATCAAGTCGGCGGTACCTGTGCTGGAAGAACAACTGGGGTATCTGCTTTCAGTGCGCGACGCGTGGAAGCAAGTGCAACCGCAGGCGTCCGCCGCCACAGAGCACTCGCTTGCACCGGCGCCAGTGGCGTCGACAGAGGGAACGGCCTTGCACTGGAGCGCATAGTCATGGAACTGGAAAAGATATTGTGCGAAGCGAACTTGCGGTTCCGTGCATGGCTGGACGTGATGAATGCGCGGCCAGCGAATGAAGGACTGCAAGTGGGAGACCTGGCACAATTGATGGGAATCCTGCGGTCGGTGGTTGACGTGGATCAGGATTTGCGGCTTGCATCGGAGCAAAAGGGCGCGACGGTCATCGAGTACCGGTTGAACCTGGAACGAGTGCGGAGCACGCTTGACCGGCATGAGGCCCTGTTGCGCGCCGAAAAGGCGCGGCTCGGCATGGAAGTGGAACGCCTCTCGAGTATGGATGCCTGGGCAAAGAGCGCGCGCGAACTGATGTAAAAATAGAAAGTGCGAAGTGAAGTGAAGTGAACCCGCCCTTTGCGGGGGGCAGGGTGGAGCACCCGAACATCTTTCCTCGTAGAAGTAGTCCTTCCTATTTCAAATAATCCAAAAGACTGAGATTAGAGGTCTGACCGAGGGCCGAGAGCGTAGCCTCGCGGGCGAACTGCGCGTTGCGCAAGGCGGAGATGGCGGTAAGAGGGTCGCTGGAGATGAGGTCGTTTTCCTTGGTGGTCATCTGGAGCTGATCGGCGCGGAGGAACGATTCGTCGTTATCGAGCTGAGCCAGGGTGTTGCCATAAGGAACGCGCGCGGCGGTAACTTGATCGAGCGCGGTGCGGAGATCGCCGGTGGCGGTCTCGATGGCGCTGGTGTCATTGGCGCGCAAGGATTGAATGAGATTGCCAATCGCGGCGAAGACATCTGCACCAGGGGCCGAGAAGATCTGATTGCCTGGAGTATTCAGGTTAAGGGATTGATTCTCGCCAACCTGGACGGAATTGCGGTTCGAGTTTCCGGCATACGCAAAACCGGACGGCGAACTGGCGTCGGCGACGAATGGCTTGGTATCGGTCACGGTGCCCGCGAAGAGAAAGTTGCCGGCGAAGCTGGTGTTGGCAAGGCTGAGTACCTGGTCGCGAACGCCCTCGAGATCGTCAGCCATGGCAGAACGTCCGGAGGCGGATTGCGTGCCGTTGGCGCCTTCCACCGCGATGGAGAGGCCGTGCTCAAGTGCGAGCACGACGGAGTTGAGCGTGGAGTCGGCGGTGCTGAGCGTGGCACGGACGGAGCTGATGTTCTGGAGGTATTGGTCGTCGGCGCTACTGCGAGTGCGAACGCCGACCATGGTGGCCGAAGCCGCGGGATCGTCAGACGGCTTGCTCACGCGCTTTCCCGAAGAGAGTTGCAGCAACGCATCGTCTTCCTGCGACTTGACCTGGTTGAGCAGGGTAAGCATGTCGCCGGTGTTGTCGGGGTTGAGACGAATCATCAGTTCCTCCCAAGATTGATGGCCTGCTCCGTGAGGTCGCTGATGACGCTGACGACGCGGGCGGCGGCCTCGTAGGCGCGCTGGAAGCGGAGCAGGTTGGTGGTTTCCTCGTCGAGCGAAACGCCGGAGATAGAACCGCGCTGGTTGTCGAGTTGCTGGAGCATGAGATCGCCGGCATCGCTGGCGGCCTTGGCGTTGGCAACGGAAGTTCCGGCCTGAAAGACGATGCTGGAGTAATAGTCGCCGGGCGTCGATCCGTCGACGATGGCGCTATTTTGCAGCGCGAGCAGGCCCGAGAGGTTGCCGCTGTCGCCAGCGGAGCCGTCGGAACTGGCGGCAAAGAGCGAGGGATCCTGGATGGCGACGGACATGGAGGCGGCCGCACCCTGAGTGACGGCAATCGGCTGGAAAAGGTTACCGCCGGCGTTGCCGTTCGCATCAAAGCCCGCGGCGTGGGCGGTGTTCATGGCATCGGTGAAGGATTTGGCGAACGTGTCGAGTTGCGAAATCAATGGCGCGATGTGATTGTCGCGGGCATCGAGAAGGCCGCCAATCTGGCCATACTTCAATGTCGAAGTAATATCGCTGCCCTGCGAATAGATCAGCACCTTGCCGGAAGCGTCGAGCTGGGTGTCAAGGGTGAAAGCCTTGCCGCCGACGACGAGGGGGCTGCCGTTGGAAGTGGACAAGGTGAGCCCCTCGGTGTCGTCCATGACGGAAACATCAACCAGTCCGGCGAGCTGACGAATGATGACGTCACGCTGATCTTCGAGTGCGCCGCTGTCCTGTCCGAGCTTGATCTTCGCGCTGATGTTCTGATTGAGTACGGCGATCTGCTGGGTGAGCTGGTTCACCTGGGTGACGGCCTGGGTAATGCTGCGATCGGCCTGGTGCTGAGCGTCGGACAGATTATTGGCCGTGGTTTGCACGACGTTGGCGAGATTGCCGGCGGCGGTGAGCACGCCCGTGCGCAGGCCAGCATTCGACGGATCGGGCGAGAGCGCCGAAAGTGCACTGAAGAAATTGTCGAGATTGCTGCCGATGGTACCGTCGCCATCGGCGAAATATTGTTCGACCGGTTCCATGGTGTTGACCAGGGAACTGCTGGCACTTTGCTGCTGCGTCTCATCGAAAATACGCAGTTGCAGGACGCGGTCGCGAATGCTCTCGATTTTTTCGAGATGGACACCACGCGGTTCCGTGTAGGCGCCGTTGAAAACGGGTTCGTCTTCCTCGAGGACCGCACGCCGCCGCGAGTAGCCGGGAGTGTTCATGTTGGCGATGTTGTCGGTAGTGGTCTCCAGGGCGGCTTGCTGCGCCAGAAGAGCGCGCAACGAAATGGATAAACTTCCGAAGAGGCTTGACATGGTTTACCGGGCAAGCGGCGCGGGATGGTCACCGAGCGCCGGCATTGCCGCCTCCTGCTGGTCCGAGAGAAACCTGATGGTGTTGATGGCCGCCCGCACGGAGCGGCGCGCCCGCGCAAGCAGCGAGAGATAGAGCAGGACGGCCTGACGGAGTTCGCCGCCGTCCGCGTCATTCTTATTCTTATTGCGGAGACTGGATGGGGGAGGAAAACCGGCGTTCAAATTGCGCAGACGATCGCAAAGAAGCTGGTGGCTATGGGTGCAACGCTCGAGCCGCGCCAGGTCGCCGGCGACGATTGCCTGCTGCGCGTCGCGCAATGCCTCGATGAGCGAACGCACGCATTCGGCGCGCTCATGCGATATCTCGCGCGCGCTGGAAGGCGAATCGAGGCTGGACGGCACGGACATGGCTAACGCATCCCAAACAAAGACGTGTACATGGCGTTGGCCACCCGGGCCGGTTCAACAGCATATTGGCCGGAGTTGACGAGCGCCCGCAATTGCTCGACGCGGTCCGAACGGATTTCGGGATCGGCATCGAGCGCGGCGCTGATGGACTGCGCGGTATCCGAACTAAGCGAGAGACTGGCATCGTCGCCGGTCTTGCCGCGAGATGCGCGCTGACGTTCGGCCTGCTTGAGGTCCGGGCTTCTTTCTATGTCCTGCGCGGCTGGTGTTTGAAGGTCGATTCTCATGGTAGTGCTCCCATACTCCCCTGCAATCCAACATCGACAAATTGTTAGAAACCTTTAATCTCCCGGATTATTTTTCTTATCCGTTCCAATCATCGGCAGTGTGAAAGACAGTCTTTATGGCTGCCAGGGTTACGTTGGTGCCGGTTCAGATACCTTGGGCTCCGCGGGCTGAGCAGCTTCGAGGCTGTGCAGCAGCATCTTGCGGATGCCGAGCGCGTCATTGCGGGCAAGGGCGGCGCCGAGCGCCTGTGCGCCCATTCCCGAAAAAGATTCACTGGCCGGATCGCTGACCTCGCCGGGCGAGGCGAAGGTCTCCTGCATCTTCTGAATGCACTGGGAGAGGAGGATGCCCTGAAAGTCTGAGACGCTCTGCTCCAACTTTCTTTTATCGCCGTGCGCGTGAGCCAGGAGCGTGGCTTCGCCCTGGGGACGGACGCCGTTGATGGCGGAGATATTCGTGGCGGAAATGCCATTCATTACAGAACCTCCAATTCGGCTTGCAAGGCGCCGGCCGCTTTTAGCGCTTGCAAGATGGAGACGACGTCGCGCGCGGTGGCGCCGATGGCTTGCAGTCCGCTGACGAGCTGCTCGACGGTTGCGCCCTCGGCCAGCTCGACACGGCGCACGGGAGAATCCTGCGTGCGGACGGTCTGTTGCGGGACGACGACAGTGTCGCCGGTGCGGCTCATGGGCTGCGGCTGCGAGACCTGGAACTCGGTGGAGACCTCGATGCTGAGATTTCCGTGAAGAATGGAGACGGCGCTGAGGCGAACATCCTTGCCCATAACGATGGTTCCGGTGCGCTCGTTGACGACGACGCGGGCGGGCGGATGGACGGCGACGCTTAGCTCCTGAACCTTGGCGAGAAACGCAGGAATGGAACTGGCGGCGGCGACGCGCGGAGTGAGTTCGATGCGCCGGCTGTCAATGGCGCTGGCAACGGGCTTGGCGAAGGTCTGGTTGATGATGTCGGCGATACCGGCGGCAGTGGAGAAATCGGGATCACGAAGGAGAAGAGAGATTTTGTCGAGATTCTGTAGCTGAATGGAAGTGTCACGCTCGACGGTGGCGCCTTCAGGAACGCGCCCGACGGTGGGGTGATTGACCTGTCGAGAGTTGCCGGCGCCTCCGGCGGAGTATCCGCCAACAGTGAGCGGACCCTGCGCAGTCGCGTAGACCTGGCCATCGGCGGCGCGCAACGGGGTCAAGAGGAGAAGGCCGCCGTCCAGCGATTTGGCGTCGCCAACGGAAGAGACGGTGATATCGAGACGCGTACCGGGGCTAGCGAAGGGCGGAAGCGTGGCGGTGACGAATACGCCAGCGATGTTGTTGACGCGCACGGAAGCCGCGGGAACCTGCAATCCCATGCGCTGAAGGATGTTGGCCAGAGTTTGCGTGGTGAAGATGGTCTGGCGGCGATCGCCGGTGCCGTTCAATCCCACGACGAGTCCGTAGCCGATGAGAGCGTTGTCGCGGACGCCTTCGATGGTGGTGATGTCGCGGATGCGCACCTGCTGAGCGGCGGGTGCGGGAGTTTCCGCCGAAGCGAAGAGGGCAACGAGCAGCAAGGACGCGAGGATGAAACGGCGCATAGTCATCTTCCTAGAACCCCACGAGACGGAGAAGCAGGCGAACGATGAAGTTGGGTGGACGAGTGCTGTCACTGATGACGCCCTTGCCTTTAACCTCGACCTCGAGATTGGACATCTGGGTGGAAACGACCGTGTTGTCGGCAGTGATATCGCCGGAGCGTACGACGCCGCGCAGAATGACGGTCTGTGTCTGATTGCTCATGGTGACCTGGCGGCGCGCCTCGACGGCGAGCGAGCCGTTGGGAAGCACGGCGATGACTTCGCCGCCGAGACGCGTTTGCAAGCTGGACTTAGACGCGGTCTGTCCGGCGCCTTGGAGCTTGGTGGAACTCTGGCCGGAAAGGAGATTCTGCAATGCGCTGACGTTGACTTTTCCGGCAAGCCCGGAGATACCGTTGGCCGTCTGGAAATCTCGCGAGGTGGCGACGCTGCCGCTGGCCTCGGTGAGAGTCTGCTCCATAAGGATGATGGCGATGGGATCGCCGAGTTGACGGGCCTTGTAATCGACCGACAGATTTGTATATGTCGATGTGTCACGCCAGAGACTGCCAAGCGTTGGTGACGAAGACACGGACACGGATTGCGTCAACTGGCGGAGATACTTTTCACGCGCATTGCCGGCAGCACTCTTCTTATCACGAGCGGCGCCGGATGCAAGCAGCAGAAGGACGAGGACGACGAAGTTGAGAGTACGCGTCATTGAGAGAGCTCCGAGACAAGTTCTCCGGAGGAAGTGACGAGAGCGGAGAAGATGCGATGGCCGTCGACGGTGCGCGCGCGGATGCGATCTCCGGCACGCCCGGCATGGAGACAAACAACGGGGAGCGAGAGGCGAACACCGCTGTTGATGATGGTCAGCCGAGTGTGCTGTCCCTTGCGGAGCAGCAGAGGCGCAACGGACGATTTTGCGCTGCGCACATGGGGGCATGCGCCGACGCGGGCGACAGCGAGAAAGGGAAGATGGCCAGCCTCGCCACAGCGCAGTTGAAACTGCATGGCGCCATTCGTGAGCAGAGTGGCGTGCAGGACGCGAACCTCGCCGCGCGTGCAGGGCGTGGGAGGATAGGCCTCGAGAACCAGGGGAAGGGCCCCGCTTGCGCCGGCATTCCGTCCGAAACAATATTCGTGGACCGCTTCCGCCACGAGCGGATAGTCGCCGCGCGGAGAGGACTGCGCGATGGCGCACGGAGGGACGAAGGCGAGAATGAAAAGCGCAAGCAAAGCGCGTCGCATGAGTTACCGTCCGAGATTGTTGACTTCCTGGAACATTTCATCCGCGGCCTTGACAACGCGCGAGTTCGATTCGTAACTGCGCTGCGCCATGATCATCTGGATGAATTCGTCAACGACATTGACATTGGATTGCTCGAGCATGCCCTGTTCGATGGAGCCGAGGCCTTCAGATCCGCCCGGGGTACCGACAATGGGATCGCCCGAGGCCGTGGTGGGCATAAAGAGGTTGCGGCCGACGCTGTTGAGTCCGCCTGGATTCTGGAACATGGCGAGCTGAATGTTGCCGACCTGCTGCGCCTGCGACTGGCCGGGCTGCGTGACGGTCACGGTGCCATCGGTGCCGACGGTAATGTCGGTGGCATCGGCGGGAATTGTGATGGCGGGTTCGAGCGGATCGCCATCGGAGGTGACGAGGTTTCCCTGGGAGTCGAGATGAAAGGCCCCGCTGCGCGTGTAGCCGATTTCACCACTGGGCAGCGTGACCTGGAAGAAGCCCGGGCCCTTGATGGTGAGATCGTACGGATTGCCGGTGCTGTCGAAGTCGCCCTGCGACTGGATGACCTCGGTAGCGGACGAACGCGCACCGAGACCGATCTGTAATCCGGCCGAGACGGTCTGCTGCGTGGCAGCGGCGCCGGGAGCGACGGTGTTCTGATACATAAGGTCCTGGAACTGCACGCGGCGGCGGCGAAATCCGGCGGTGCTGGCGTTGGCCAGGTTGTTGGCCACGTTATCGAGGTTCATCTGCTGGGCGGTCATGCCACTGGCGGCGGTGAACAGGGCTCGGAACATTTTGTCCTCCTATACGCGGGGAAGATCTTCGACGGCTGCGCGGTTTAACTCAGTGTGAAAGAGAGACATTGCGCGCTGCAATGATTCGGCGTTGCGCTGCAATCCGATGAGACCGACAGCGCTGGCGATGGCGTTGACGTTGGAACTCTCCAACATTCCCTGCTGGACACGCGAGGCCGTGGCGGGTCGCACGGCGGCGGTGGGCGCAGAGTAGAGTGATTCTCCGGCGCTGACGAGCGGCGTGCCGGAAGGAAATTCGACGAGACGCAACTTGCCGGCGAGCGCGCCATTGACGGAAAGCGTGCCGTCGCCGCTGATGGAGACATCACCCGCGGGGACGCGCACGGGACCCTGATCGCCGAGAACCGGATAACCATCGGACGTGGTGAGCTGTCCCTGGGCGGAGACGCGGAAGTTGCCGTTGCGGGTGAACATGATGCCGCCGGGCGTCTGCACGGTGAAGAAGCCGGAGCCTTCGATGGCGAGGTCGAGAGGATTGCCGGTACGATCGATCTGTCCCTGGGTGAAGTCGAGACGCGAGCCGCCGATCACGCCGAAATCGTTGACCGCGAGATTCAATATGCTGGGGGTGGCGCCGAGCTGGCTGGCGAGCTGCGTTTGAAAAGTAGTTTCCTGTCCGCGATAGCCCGCGGTGTTGACGTTGGCGAGGTTGTTGGCCACCAGGTCGAGCGCCTTCGATCTCGCAATCAAGCCCGCACATGCCGCATACAATCCGCTGTCCACGCCGGTTTCCTCCACGGATGAAGAGAGCACGTTGTGCTCCATAGTTGGTTGGAGGCGGCTAATGTGTGCTCAGCGGAAGAGAAGATCGGTGTGGCCGCGCTCGCCAGTGATGCGAAACCAGCGGTACTCGCCGCAGTCGACAAAGCGCAGGGACAAGGCGCGCAACTGGCGTGCATAGCTACGCACGATGCCCGCGGCCTCGGCCGGTTCGCTGACGGTATCGACGACGATTTCCGATGGCGTTTGCAACTCGCGACGAGCCTCAATGTGATCCGTGAGGATGCTGTCCTCGATGAGGCAAGGGACAGTGCGAAGTCCAAGAATCTGTTCGATGGCATAGAGCACGGTGTGGTCGACGCGCTGGCTGAAGGCGATGAAGAGGCTGCTGGAGGCGGGTGCAAAGTGCACGGGCAACATGCGATGGTGAAGCGAAAGCGCCCGGGGAATAAGTTCAGCCGCGCCGGGTTGGACGCTTCCGGAAGGGAAGACGGCGCACGCCCATTGGGTGGCGACGGCGGTGGTGATGGCGGCTTCGCTGGAGGCGCCAATCCGAAGAAGACACTCGCCGACGCGCTGGCCGGAGGAGGCGTGCAACTGCAACGCCTTGCGAAGCTGGCGGCCGGTGATTTCTCCGCGCTCAAGAAGCATGAGTCCGAGCGGCATGCGGTTGAGTGCGCGCACGTAGCGACGGGTGCTGGCGGAGCGCATGGCGTGGAGCGCAAGGGTGACGGCGCTCTCAAGACATTCGAGCGAACAATACCACTCGCCGTTGGCGGTGATGCCGGCAGCGCGGTGCCAGACGTTCCACGGCAACGATGCGTGTGCGTGACGGTAGTGCGCGGCGCAGCGCGGCAGGATGTTCCGTTGCTGCATCCATTCCTTGATCCATCGGGCGGGAAGCACATTCTGCATTACGAGCCTCTATTCCTGCAAGCAGGCGATCTTGTTTTGCGCGGCGGCGACTTCAGTGACGCGCAGGCCATAGTTACCGTTGACGATGACGACTTCGCCACGGGCGATTAATTTCCGATCGATGAGCAGATCGACGGGTTCGTGCAACTGGCGATCGAGTTCGATGACCGAGCCGGTGCCGAGTTCGAGAATCTCCTTGAGCGGCATTTCGTGGCTGCCAAAGCGCAGGGTGACGCCAAGCTCCACGTCGAGCAGAAGTGGAAGGTTGCGCTCACGGAGCAACTGCTGGATGAGACTTTGCGGTGCGGGAGCGTCTGGCGGCGGGGCAACCGGTTTGGCAGCAGCGGCCGGCTTGGTGGCCGCAAGAGATTCCGTTGATTTAGCCATGTCGATGTTCTCCTGTGCCGGGGCCGCGATGCTCGCCAATGAGCAGGGCGGCGAAGGCGTGTTCTCAGGCCCCGCGAAGAGCCGTTCCAAGCGCGCGATCGAGAGCGTTCGGGGGCACAGCCTTGCCGGCCAGCGAGGCCTGTAGACGCGAGCGCAACTTGACGAGAGCGAGCGAGTGAATCTGCGAGACACGGGATTCGCCGATGCCGAGCACGGCGCCGACTTCCTTCATCGTGAGTTCCTCGTAGTAGTAGAGCGAGAGTACCTGCTGCTCTTTGTTGCCGAGCTCACCGATGGCTCTGGTGAGCAATTGCTTCATCTCTTCGCGCTGACAGATGAAATACGGACTGTCCTCGGGATCGCTGGGCAGATACTCGCAGAGGTCGTCAGGCTGGCCGTCAATGGGGGACGCGACCTGAAGACTGCCGAGGTCGAGGCCGTCGAGCTCGCCGAGCAGGTGCTGAAAATCTTCGAGGCTCATGTTGAGTTCGGTCGCAATTTCCTGTTCAGTGGCGCTGCGGCCGAGGGCGTTACCGAGGCGCATGGAGGCCTCTTCAATGCGGCGCGCCTTGCGGCGAAGATCGCGCGGACTCCAGTCGAGTTCGCGGAGGCTATCGAGGATGGCGCCGCGAATGCGGAACTTGGCGTAGGTCTTGAACTGCACGTTCTTGCCGCTGTCGTACTTATTAAGAGCATCGATAAGTCCAAGTACGCCGGCGTGCACGAGATCCTCGAGCGGGACGTGCTGCGGAAGACGGTCGTGGATATGGCGCGCGATGTAACGCACCTGTGGGAGTTGCTCCAGCAGAAGGCGATTGCGCTCCTGCTCGTCGAAGATTTCTCCATAGGCGTGTTCGACTGGGGTCATGGCATCCTCGAATCAGTTCACGTTCATTTCACGCACCCGAGCGATTGCACGGGAACGACAGGCGGTATCTCGCCGGGAGACAGCACGACAACTTTCGGCAAGAAAGGTTCAAGAAGCCGGCGCAGGTGGAAACGCGCCGGAGTGTTGCACAGCAGCACCGGAGTGGCGAGCGTGACCTGCTCGCCGACCAAGCGGTGAAGTCCTTCAAGGACGCGCCGGATAAACGATGGCTGCAGGGCGGCGGTAGTAATAAGAGGAAGCTGCGAAGAAAATGCCTGCGCAAGCTGCTCCTCGATCTCCGGATCGATGGTGACAACCTTCAGTTGTCCGTTGTCGTTGAGCAGAGGCTTGACGAGCGCGCGTCCGAGAGACTGGCGCGCGGTTTCCACGAGAAAGACGGGGCTCTTGTTGATGGCCGCCATCTCGACCATGGTTTCGAGAATGGTGCCAAGGTCGCGAATGGAGACCTGCTCGCGCAACAACTGCTGCAAGACCTTCTGCACCTCGCCGAGGGTCACCAGCTTGGGAACGAGTTCTTCGATCAGCTTGGGATGGGAGTCGCCGAGGCGGTCGAGCAGGCGCTTGGTCTCCTGGCGCGAGAGCAGTTCGTGGGCATGCTGCTTGATGATTTCGGCCAGGTGCGTGGCCATGGCGGAGGTCTGATCGACCACGGCATATCCGGCGGCGAGAGCGTTCTCCTGCAACGAAGGAGCGATCCATTTGGCGGAAACTCCAAAGGCAGGCTCCTGCGTGTCCGTGCCGGCGAGCGGCGGCGGCGAGGGTTCGGAACTGATAGCGAGCAGACAATTCTCGCGCATCTCCCAGCGCGCAATTTCGACACCGCGAAGAGAGATGGTGTACTCGCGCGGCTTGAGGCGAAGGTTGTCGGTGATGTGCACGGAAGGAATTACAAAACCGAGCTGTACGGCGAGGTGACGGCGAAGTGCGCGGACACGATGCAGCAACTGGCCGCCCTGCTTGGCGTCGACGAGAGGGACCAACCCGTAACCGACTTCGAGCGCGAGATCGTCGAGCACGATGAGATTGTCAAGCGCTTCCTGCTGCGCGGTTTGGGAGCCTGCTTCCTTGCCGGTGGCCGCGGCGGACGATTGTGCCGCCTTTTCGTCGGACTTGCGCAGCCTCCAGGCAAGCCCGGAAAGTGCGATTGCCATGGAGAAGAAAGCAAACTTGGGAAGACCGGGGACGAGCGCGAGGCCGCACATGGTGCAGGCGGCAATCCACAGTGGGCGCGCCTTGGCGAAGAGTTGCGTGCGGAGGTCGGAGCCGAGCGTGTTCTGCGAAGAAGCGCGGGTGAGTACCATGCCTCCGGCGACGGAGACGAGCAGCGACGGAATCATGGTGACGAGGCCGTCGCCGACGGTGAGCACGGTGTAGGTCTGCAAGGCGTCGCGGAATGGGATGTCGAGCTGAAAGACGCCGATGAGGAAGCCGGCAATGATGTTGATGGCGGTGATGAGAATGGTGGCGAGGGAGTCGCGCTGATTGAAGCGGGCAGCGCCGTCCATGGCGCCGTAAAACTCTGCTTCGCGCGTGACCTGCTCGCGGCGAGAGCGGGCCTGTTCCTCGGTGATAAGGCCGGCGTTGAGGTCGGCGTCGATCGCCATCTGCTTGCCGGGCATGGCGTCGAGGGTGAAGCGGGCGGTGACCTCGGCAGTGCGCACGGCTCCGTGGCTGACGACGATGTACTGAATGGCGATGAGCGCGATGAAGAGCACGAATCCGACGACGTAGTTGCCGCCGACGACGAATTGCCCGAAGGCCTCAATGACACTGCCCGCCGCACCCGTTCCCTCGTTGCCGTGGAGAAGAATGCGCCGGCTGCTGGCAAGGTTGAGCGAGAGACGGAAGAGCGTGAGCAGCAGCAACAGGCTGGGGAAGACCGAGAACTGAACGGGCCGAAGAACATGCATTGCGGATAGCAATACAAGAACGGAGATCGTGATGCTGATGGCCAGCAGAAGGTCGAGCAGCATCGACGGCATGGGGATGAGCATGACGAAGACGACGGCGACGGCGGCCGATGGCACGATCCAGTCGGCGGCGGAGGTCTTGACGATGGCTGGACTTTCACCGGGCATCAGTTCGATCTTCTTTCCGCGGCGCGCGCCTGCATGCGATAGACGAAGGCGAGGATCTCGGCAACGGCGGCGTAGAGCTTGGCCGGGATGGATTGCCCGACTTCCACCGAGCGGTAGAGAGCCTGCGCCAGCGGCGGATTTTCAAGAATCGGGATGCCGTGCCAACGCGCCGTCTGCTTGATCTGCTCGGCGAGGAGATCGCGGCCCTTGGCAAGAACGATCGGGGCGGCCATATTCGGTCCGTACTCAAGTGCAACGGCGAAGTGCGTAGGATTGACAACGACCACGGTGGCGCGCTCGACATCCTTCAACATTCGGGAACGGCGCGTGCTGCGTTGCAAGCGGCGGATGCGCGCCTTGATCTGCGGATTGCCTTCGGTCTGCTTGTACTCTTCGCGCAATTCGTCGCGGCTCATCTTGAGGCCGTCCTCGTGTTTGAAGCGGACGATGAGATAGTCGAAGCCCGACCAAGCGAGCAGAACCAAACCGGACTTCCATGCGATCTCGAATGACGTGGAGGCGAGATGAATGGCGAAGCCGTTGATGCCCGATGGAATGACGGTGGTGGCGGGCCACTCGCGTTCAAGGACCTGCACCGCGATGTAAACGATGGCGACGGCGGGAACGAGAGACTTCAGGAGTTCGCTCACCGCGGTAATGGAAACCAACTGCTTCATCTTGCTGACGGGGCTGAGGTGATCAAGACGCGGCGTGAGCGATGCCGGGGCGAAGACCAGTCCTCCCTGCGCGAGGGAAACCACGGTGGCGAGAAGCCATGCGGTGACGAGCGGCAAAATGGCCCAGCGTATGGACATTTCGGCGGTCCACAACATCAGGGGAGTGGAAACGGTGAGGTCGTGGGTGGCGGCGTAGAGCCAGGTGACACGGGTGAAATCGCGCCAGGCGCCAAGCATGGACGGCAGGTTCCAGGAGAGAACGAGGACGGCTCCGATGAGCGCGATGGATCCGCTGAGTTCGCGGCTGCGCGCAATCTGACCTTCTTCACGGGCTTTCTGCCGCCGTCGCGGAGTCGGTTGTTCGGTTTTTCCGTCGCTAGCCAAGTTCGTTCCTCAATGCGCCAGCCGCAAGGTGGTTTCGCAGCCGGCAATGGAGCGGCTGAATGCGGTTTCAAAAAATCGCGGCCAGGCGGCGAGCGCGGTGATGAGCACGGCCAGGCCGAGCAGCGATTTGATGGACAGTCCGATGAAGAGGACGGGGAGATGCGGCGATGCCTTGCCAATGAGTGCGAGCGCAAGGTCGGCAAGCATGGTAGCGGCCAGTGCGGGCGCGGCCAGTTGCAGTCCAGCGGTCCAGATGGCGGCAGCGGAGTGTAGAGACATTTCGACCAGGGTTCCGCGCAACACGGCCGATCCGGCCGGCAGGTAGTCATAGCTGCGAGCAACGGCGCGCAACATCCAGTAGTGAACATCAAGACGAAGAAAAATGAGCAGAGCGATTGTCTGCTGGAACGCCGCCAGCACCGGCGTGTCAGCCTGTGTCTGCGGATCGAAGACGTTGACGAGCGAGAAGCCCATCTGTATGCCGAGGATGTGTCCGGCAAACTGGACGGCGTCGAAGATAAGGTTCATGGAGAGGCCGATGAGCAGGCCGATGATGAATTCGGAGATGACGATCCGTGTCCACGGAGTGGAAGAGGACAGGTGCAGGACGGCGCGGTGAGCTGGGTAGAGCAGGGCGGTCATGGCGACGGCGAGCGCGGCCTTGACCCGCATGGGCACGGAACTGCTGCCGAGAAAGGGCGCGAAAACAAACAGCCCGCCGATGCGCAGTCCAACGAACAACACTCCTCCGATGATGGTTTCAATATCGATCATGATCAATGCATGTACGGCCGGAAATCGGAAAACAACTGGATGGTGAACGTAACGAGCTTGCGCAGCATCCAAGGCATGAGCAGCAGGGCGGCAATGGCCGCTGTAGCGAGCCGGGGAACGGTAGCCACGGTGGTTTCCTGCACGGAGGTGAGCACCTGGACAATGTTGATGACGAGGCTGATTACGGTGGTGATGACGAGCACGGGCGCGCCGACAATGAGAGCGGCTTCGAGCGTCCGGCGACCAAGCGTAATGACGTCTTCCATCGGCATAACGGTCCTAGGCGAAGCTCCGCATGATGGAGCCGATCAAAAGATTCCAACCGTCGACCATCACAAAAAGCAGCAACTTGATTGGCGTCGAGATGACGACCGGCGGCAGTTGCAGCATGCCAACCGAGGTGGTGATGGAGGCGACGACGAGATCGATGACGAGAAAGGGAAGGAAGAGCACGGCGCCGATCTGAAACCCGGCTTTGAGCTCCGAGAGAATGTAGGCTGGAACGACGACGCGCATGGAAAGAGCATCGGGATTCGCGGGCCGCGGTTCCTTCGCCAGTTCGAGAAATAGCGCGACATCCTTCTGGCGGACGTAGTGGAGCATGAATTGCTTGACCGGTTGCGAGCCACGCTCAATCGCCTGGAAGGAGTTGATCTTTCCCTGTTCCAACGGAACGATGGCCTGCGTCTGGATCATGGCCGCGACGGGTTGCATGAGAAAGAACGTGAGGATCAATGCGAGACCGATCAAGGTCTGATTGCTGGGCGTACTTTGCGTGCCAAGTGCCTGGCGGAGAAAGTGAAAGATCACCAACAGGCGCACGAACGGCGTCATGGAGAGCAGCAACGCGGGCAACAAGGTGAGCAGCGTCAACAGAACGACTACACCCCAGGGCACCGATCCGCTGGCGCCGAAACCGCTCCACCCGAGACCGGGAGCAGCCACGGGGTCAGGCGGCAATGCCGGTCCGGCATAGGCGTGGACGGCCGTCGCCATCAGCCCCGCGAGGAGCATGATCGACCTGGTGAACCAACGGGTCATTTTTTCCTCGCGTTGCGCTTCTTCGTATTGTGCTTGCTCGTATTGCGCTTCGCAGGCGGTTTGGGTGCGACTTGACGGGCCTGCCTGTGCGCGGCATGGCGCGGCTTGCATGGAACGCGGCGAGCCGGTTTGCGTACCAGTTGCGGCGGAAGTTTTGCAAGCAGGCACATGGCGTGAGACGAACCGCCGACGAGGAAACGCTGCGGTCCAACCTCGATGAGCGCGACAAAGCGCTTGTCGCCAAGCTGGGTAATATCCGAAACGTTGAGATTGCGCGGCCGCGGACGGGCGACGCTCTGGAAGCCACTGCGCAAGCGCTCCCAGCCATTGCGGATGAAATCGGTGACGCCGGCGTTCTGCCAGCTCGGAGCGGGCTGGTCCCAAGTCAGCGCCGCTTGGTTTGCGAAGTTAAACGAATTTTTCATGCAATCTCCGTGATGCGTACGGCGAGGCGTTCTCCTAGTAATTCGAATTCCGTCCATGCAAGCAGTGTGCCGTTGACGCGCAACGGCAGATCCTTGCTTTGCCCCCAGCCGGTATCGAAAATTTTCTGCTCACTCAACCGGAGAAGGTCTCCCACGGTGAAATGCGGCAGGGGAAGATCGAGCGTCAACCGGCAACTCAGCGGCAGGGCTGGTTTCCAATCGAGACCGCCGGTCGTATCGGGCGCGTCGATGCCTGGCTTCTCCGGGTTTGCCGGTGTGGTGCTCATGGTGTTCAGCGTTGAATGAGAAACTCCGTGAAATAAACGTCCCGAACCTTGAGTGCGGGAATACGAGTGTTGAGTGCGTTGCGCAGCACTTCCTTGATGTGTTGCTTGCCCTCGGGCGTCATCAGCGCGGTGCTTTCGGTGGCGGTGAGGACGCCGAGAATGGTGTCGCGAATTTCGGCGACGTTACCGGGGGGCTCGGCGCCTTCTTTTTCGCCTTTCTTGGCCGCTGGCTCTACAACGGCGAGATCAACTCCGACTCGCAGGTAGGTGCGATCGTCATCGGAGAGGTTGACGACAAACGTGTCGAGATGGAGCACGGTTTCCGGAAGTTCCTTGGGTTGGGCAGGATGCGCGCGCGCACGCGAAGCGACGATTCCAGCGGCGGCGGTACCGAGCAACAACGCGCCTACAAGGCCGAAGATAACTCCGCGCTTCTTTGGCGCGGAGCGCTTGCCGGCGGCTGGCGCTTCCTTCCCACTTGCGTTCGAGTTTCCCTGTGTACGAGTCATGGACACAGCGGTATGTGCAATTGGCGTGCCGATTTGGCAAGAATTTTCTGAGAATCCGATGAAGAAACGGGCGGGAAAAAAGCTCCGCCGGAATGCACCGGCGGAGCGAGACAAATCAGCGCTTGAGGTTAATGGTTTCCTGGGTGATTTCGTCGAAGGTGGTGATGGTTCTTGCGTTTGCCTGGAAGGCGCGCTCCGCGGTGATGAGCCTGGCGAACTCGGTGGCGATATCAACATTGGAAAGTTCCAATGCACCGCCGGAGAGTGTTCCTCGCCCGCCGTTGCCGGGCGTTCCGATAGCCGCCTGTCCGGAGGCGAGAGTGGCGCCAAAACCGTTGCGGCCCAGACGCTGGAGGCCCTGCACGTTCTGGAAGTTGGCGAGCGCGATCTGCCCGAGCGTCTTGATGCCGTTGGTAAATGAACCTGCGATGGTGCCGTCCGGTGCGATGGAGAAGTCGAGCAGAGAGCCGCTGGCGAAGCCGTCCTGATAGCTGGAAGCAGCATCGCTGGGCGCTGCCATCTGGGTGAGCATGGCATTACCGTTGTCTCCGTAGAGATGCCAGTCGAGGCTCATGTCGGCGGCACCGTTAGAGAGACCGGAGATGGCGATGCCGGTGACATCGGCGGCTGGGGCCGTCAGCTGGCCATTGCCATCGAAGGTGAGGGTCCCGGTTTTGAGGATGTTGGGAGTCGCGGCCCCGGTGTCTGCTCCGGGAAGTGTAACGCTGTAGTTCCAGGTGTTGGCATCGGTCTTGTCGAACTTATAAGTCAGAACGTGCGTCGCGCCGAGGGAATCGTAGACGGTGACAGAGGTGCTGTAGTTATCGCCAACGGATGCACCGGCGTCGAGGTTGGCCGTCATCTGCAAGTACGAGGTCGCAGTGGGCGGATTGATCTGTCCCTTACCGAGTTGCAAGGGCGCGAGGCCGGCAGTGGTGTCAATAGCGCCATTGACGGATGGATATCCCATCACCTGATAGCCGTCTTCCGTGACGAGCCAGCCGTCGTTGTCGACGGAGAAATTGCCGGCGCGCGTGTACTCGTATGCACCGTTCTTCTGGACGACGAAGAACCCGTCGTCCGTGATAGCAACGTCGGTGGGCACACCGCTGGTCTCGATGTTGCCCCCGGTGAAGTTGGTATCCATTGAACCGACAGCCGCTCCAGCGCCGACCTGCAAGGGATCTCCCGCACCAGTGGACCCGACAGTCTGATAGAAGAGGTCACGGAAGGTTGCGCGGGTCTGCTTGTAACCGACCGTGTTGAGGTTGGCAAGGTTGTTGGCAATGGCCGAAAGCGCCGTGGAACTGGCGGTCAGGCCGGACAGAGGGATTGAGAAGACTGGCATTAGAGTCCTCCTGCGGTCGTCGCCGGAGTGCTGGCAGACGTCGGTTGAGTGGTATCGCCAGAGAGAATCTGGCGAATGTTGATGAGCTCGTTGAGAGAGTTAAGGGAGACAAGCTGATCGACGAAAGAGTTCGGGTCCATGGGCGACATGGGATCCTGGTTCTTCAACTGCGTCACCAGAATCTGCATAAAGGTATCGCCAAGATCTCCGCCGAGCGCGCTGCCCTGGGATGGCTGGTCGGCGGCGGCGGCCGAAGCCGCGTTAACTGGTGCGATCTGCATAAGCGCCTCCTTGTGTGCGCTGTACGGTTAGGCCAGAAGATTGAGCGAACGTGACCAGACGGGGGCCGCAGGTATGGCGGAAGATAACGCGTCTGGCGTGGCTTGCGATTCCTCGCGAGGAATGCGCGACGGCAATGAGGGCGGCTCCCAGGCATTCGCGTGGCGAGAGTTGTTCCCCGAATGCATGTCGAGCAGAGAAATGCCCTGCAACTCGACGTGATGCTGTGCCAACGTGCGTTCGAGAGACGGCGCCTCGGCCGACATCACGCGCTGCGTGTCTGCGTGCTCGACGCGAATGGCGGCGCCAACAGTGTCTCCATGTTGCATGGTATGGATCTCAAGGCGACCAAGATCGGGAGTGTTGACGGCAACCCGCATCTCGGCGGTATCGACGCTTTGGATGAGTCTCGCATTCTGCACGAGTGTTACCGGATCGGCGGGACGAGACGCGGATTGTGCCGGTACGTCAGCCGAGTGCGGGCTGGCGGCGGAATCCCTGGGAGAGGCGTTCTCGGCTGGGGTCGTGTTGGCCAAGTGTGCAGGAGTAGGAGTTATGTCCGGCGCGCGTTCCGCCGCACTGGTGCGCGCGGTAGCCGTCCCGGGTTCGGTGTTCGCCGGTTGTGGCTGCGCCGCATCGGCGGAGGCGTGATGTGGTTGCGATTGCGGGGAAGCGTCGCTCTGCTGTTTATGTTCAGCAGGTGACTGGGCGCCTGTTTGCGCGACCGTCCGGTGAGGACTCTCCGCTTGCGCGGGCTTCGCATCCGGTTGGATCTGTAGGTTGGAGTCGCTGGATGGGATTGCGCGCTGCTGGGCGGGAGGAACAAGGTTCGGCTTCTGACGCTCCTGCTTTGCGTTATCCGATTGCGCGTCGTGACTCGTTGCCGCCTGCGGTGCTGGTGCGGAGGCAGGTGGCACAGCGTCCGCGGATTGTGTGGGCGACTGCTTTGTAATTGTCGATTCCGGCAAGGGGGATTGTGTGGGCGACTGCTTTGTAATTGTCGATTCCGGCAAGGACGCACTCTCGATTCGCGGAGATGTTCCAACTTTCGCCACCGGTTCCACCGATGCTTGCGATTTTGCAGACGGCGGAATTTGAGGTGGAGCAGTGGAGATGCCAGGCACGACCTCCTCAGACTGTGGCGGCAATACTTCGGGAACAGATAAAGGTAGGGAACTGGCCGGCGCTTCCTTCGACGGCTTTGCCTCCGACGGTTTTGCCTCGGATGTGTCGAGACTGGATTGCTTTGGCGCATCCTGTTGACTGGAGTCTACGGGCGATGCGGCAGCGATTTGGGGCAGTACAGGAGTGCTGACGGCTACCGCGAGGGGAACCGCGTTCATCGCGCCAGGGGGGGCAGCGGTATCAACCGCGGAGTCTGCGTCACCGACGGAAGTTTTCCTGGAAGCCTTTTCCTGCTTACCCGCAGGTTCCGTCGGTTGCGCGGCTTCAGCCGGCACGGAGGCGGCCGCTGCAACGGCAGCCGATTCTCCGGCAGCCGCGCAGAGCGAGAGGAGTACTTGCAGAAAGCCGGTTGTTCCTGGGGAGGCACTCGCAGCCGTGGGCTGCTGTGTGGCTTGCGGTCCGCTGGGCGTTTCGCACGGCATAACGGGTTGCATCAGCGCGCTCATATCTCGTCAGATTCTGTTGCATCCATGTGGCCAAACTAAGAATTGCTCCAGTGCACATGTCGCCGTGATTCATGGGCGCTTCTCGCCATCCGCTGCGGAACACAACGGTTCATCATGGGAATGCAGGGGCGAAGTCTCACTGCTCCACATGCGGCGGAGGAAAATGTCATCAAGCTCACGCTGATCACGGCGGTCGAGTTCTTCCGCATGTTCAGTCTCCTGGCGCTCACAAAGAGTTTGTACAACCTCGCGTTCCCGGCGCTGGAGGAGAAATGACTGGCGGGCGATGTCAGCCACGGAGACGAGACCTTTGTGCGCTTCCTCCTGCCGCTGCCGGGCGATGGCGATTTCGCTGCCGCAAACAGCCACAAATTGAAGCTCGGCGCCGGTCAAACCGGCATCCATGTCCTTAATGCGCTGGGTGGCGATTGCGCGCAGACGTTGCACGGCGGTGGCAAGCTGCTGCGCCGAGGCAGTGACGGCCTGCTGCGCGCGTTGCAGTTCCGCGTAGCGAATTTCTTCACGCAAAGAGCGGACGCGCAGCAAAGTCCGGAGTGGAGAGCGGAAGGACATATCAGGACGGCAGCTCCATCAGCCGCGAGAATGTTGCGGGGAAGGGCGCAAGTTCGCTGGCCTTCTGACGCAGGAACTCCTTGATGCGTGGCACGACTTCAATCGCGCGATCGAGTTGCGGATCGGAACCCTTCTGGTAAGCGCCGATGCGGATGAGATCTTCGGAACGGTTGTAGACAGCGAGCAGATGACGCAGCGCAGCGACGCGCGCAAGGTGTTCGGGAGCGCAGACGGCAGGCATGAGGCGGCTCAGGCTGTCGAGAATGTTGATGGGCGGGTAGTGGCCCTCGGCGGTGAGGCGGCGATCGAGAAAGATGTGGCCGTCGAGCAGCGAGCGCACGGCGTCGACGATGGGATCCATCTGATCGTCGCCCTCCATCAAGACGGTGTAGAAGCCGGTGATGCTGCCGTGACCCATGTGTCCGGCGCGCTCCACCAGGCGAGCAAGCATGGAAAACACCGATGGCGTGTAGCCCTTCGCGGTGGGCGGTTCACCGGCGGCGAGTCCTACTTCGCGTTGTGCCATGGCGAGACGGGTGATGGAGTCGAGCACGAGAAGCACGTGCTTGCCTGCCTCGCAAAAATACTCGGCGATGGCAGTGGCCGAGTATGCGGCGCGTAAACGCAGCAGCGGAGACTGGTCCGAGGTGGAGACGACGACCACGGCACGGCGCATGCCTTCGTCGCCGAGAGAGCCTTCAAGGAACTCGCGCACCTCGCGACCGCGTTCGCCGACGAGCGCAACAACCGTGAGATCGGCCGATGTGCCGCGAGCCATCATGCCGATGAGCGTGCTCTTGCCGACGCCGCTGCCTCCGAAAATTCCCATGCGCTGACCGCGTCCGCACGTAAGAAAAGAATCGACTGCGCGGACGCCGCAGGAGATTGGATCTCGAATGGGAGTGCGATCCATGGGAGAGGGGGGAGCGACTTCGATGCGGCGACGGCTGAAGGCTCGAATGCCGCCCTTGCCATCAATCGGAGCGCCACTGCCGTCGATGACGCGGCCAAGCAGCGCATCTCCGACGGGAACGGTGGGATGCACGCCAGTGGAAACGATGCGATCGCCGTAGCGAATTCCCAGCGCGGCATCGAGCGGCATGGAGAGAACGGTGGAGCCGCGGAAGCCGACGATTTCACCGGGGAAACTGTTGCCGCGGGAGTCCATGATCGAACATGTTTCGCCGACGGAGCAGAATGGGCCTTCGGATTCCACGAGCTGTCCGGAGGCCTGCACGACGCGTCCGGACCAGCGGAATCGGGGTGGCGCGTCGAGTTGCTGGAGAAATCGCGATAACAGCGCGCTCATTGCACGACCTCCCGCGCGGAGGTGCGCGGGCGCTCGGCGAGCAAATCAAGGAAGCCCTGCTCGATGTCTTCCAGTTGACGAGTGATGCTGATCTCGGTGGTGCCAACTTCGGCGACGAGAAGGCATGTGCCGGCTTCGAGGGCGGTGTCTTCCACGATGTCAGGCGCGTGCAGGCTCTGTGTATGCGAAAAATAATCGCGCCATTCACGGGCGATGGAAGGATGCACCCGGAGTTCGACGCGAGAGGTCTTGTCGAGTTGATCGAGTGCGACGCGTACCAAGCCGGTCAGCAGCAGCGGATCAGCCTGACTCTCGCGCTGCAGTATCTTGCGCGCGATGCCCAGCGACAGTCGCACGACTTCGCCTTCGGCACGCTCGAAGTAACGGTCGCGTTCCTGCGCGAAATCGACGACGAGCATTTGCACCCTGGCACGTAACTGCGCAGCTTCCTTTTCGAATACGGCGCGGGCGCGCTGCTCACCTTCATGGAGACCTTCCTCCCGCGCGCGCGCCTGTAGCTCCGCGGAAGATGCGTGCGCGCCTTCCGGTTTTTCCGTATCCAGGCGGCTGCTTTCATTTCCGGTGGCGGCAGGGAAAGCGGAGGCATCGACATATGCAAATGCCTCGACGAGCGTAGGGGGTTCCGGGCGGGTTACCGCGTCAGACGACATATTCGTCCTCTCCCTCGGACTTCAAAACCAGCTTGCCCTCCTCTTCGAGTTTGCGCGCGACGGCGACGCACTCCTGTTGCGACTTGGCGACGTCGCGGGAGCGCACGGGGCCGAGCACGTCCATGTCCTCTTTCAACATTTCAACCGCGCGCGAGGACATGGATTTGAAGATATGATTTTTCAGCTCTTCGGGTGCGCCCTTGAGGGCGAGCGCCAGCGTCTTCTTGTCGATGGCGGCGAGCAAATCCCGCATACCCTGCTCGGGTATGCTGATCAGGTCGTCGAAGGTAAACATAAGGTTGCGGATGCTGGTGGCAAGCTTGGGATCTTCATGCTCGATGTTTTCAAGAATGACTTTGCCGGCGTTGGGATCGAGACGGTTCAGCAGGTCCGCGACTCCCTGAAGTCCGGCGTAGGCGCGGCGGCTCTGCTCGCCCAGGGAGACGAGTCGCTCGTGCAACACCATGGAGACTCTCTGCGCCATTTCCGGCGAGAACTGCCGCAAAAGGGCGAGGCGCCTGATGGCACCGGCGCGGACTTCCTCCGGAAGTTTTACCAGCAGGGCGGAACCCTGCCGTACATCGAGGTGGGCGAGGATGAGCGCGATTGTCTGCGGATGCTCGCCTTCGAGAAACTTAGCGAGCTGCTGCGGGTCCGCCTTCTGCAAAGAATCGAGCTTGCTGGCGCTCATCTCCTGCGCGCGAGTAACGGCGTCGAGCATCTCATGTGCCTGGTCTTCACCGAAGGCCTTGACGAGCAGACGGGTCGCATATTCGGAACCGCCGCGCGCGAGGTATTCCTGCGTGAGCGTGAGGCCGTAATACTCCTCCAGGACCTTGGTCGCGATTTCGGGCGGAACGGATTCGAGGTCGGCGATCTCCTGCGTGACCGTGTGAAGCTCCTGCTCGGAGAGATGACGGTAGACGGCGCTGGCGACATCTTCACCGGGAAGAACGAGGAGGACAGCAGCCTTGCGGAGGCCGGTGATGTTGCCCGCGGTGAGCTTCGTCATTTCGAAGCCTCCTCGTGTATCCAGGTCTGCACGAGCTTTGTTGTGGGCAATGGCTCGGCCTTGATCTTTTCGGCGACGTGGCGAGTGAGGGCGGAGAGGCGGCGCATTTCAGGAGTCGCGTCGGGAAGATCGAGCAAGACCTCTTCTTCTTTGGCAGCGGGACGGGTGGGCGCACTCACTTGTTCCGGTTGGGAGGTTTCGCGAGGCAGTTCCTTCTGATGCGACTCGAAAGAGCTGACGATCTGGCGCTTCACCGGCCGCAGGACCAGCAGGTAGACGAGCAGGAAGAGCAGCAAAACGCTGACGAACCGCAGTATGGAGGCCCAGTCGTTGACGAGGCGGAGAACGTGTTCAACCCTGGTTGGGGCGGACGGCGTCTCGACCGGCGTTGGCTGGAAGGAAATGTTTTGCACGCTGATGACGTCGCCGCGACTCGCGTCGAAGCCAATGGCGGCGCGCGCAAGATCATCGATCTGTTTCAGTTCTTCCGGCGACCGCTTGGTACGAACCTCCGCGCGTTTGCCGTTTTCGTCCTTGATGGTCACCACGTCATCGACGAGCAAGGCGGTGGCGATGCGCTTCACGCGTCCCGAGGGTTGCACGGTATGGCGCACAACACGATTGACGGCATAAGTGCTGCTTTCGCTGGAAGACTGCGCTTCGTTGGCGATGTTGCGCGTGACGGCGGCAGAGGCTCCGGGCATGTTGCTGCTGGTTCCGGGTGCACCGGCAGTGGCGCCGGCACCCGAGCGCTCCTCGGAGCGTTGTGTGCTGAGCGCTACGGTTGATTTGGGATCGTAGGTCTCCTGGTTCTCCTCGCTGCTGCTCATGTCGTACTCGACGTGAACGCTGGCACGGATGCGGTCGGCACCAACGACGGGCTCCAAGGTTTTCACCAGCCGACTGGCGAGCAGATCGTCGAGCGTGTTGCCATTGCCGTCGGCAGAGCCGGGAAAACCGGGCATGGAGAGCGCACGGTTCGTGTCGGCATCGACGACGGTGACGTTGTCGGGAGAGAGCTTGTCCACGGAACCGGCAACGAGCCTTGCGATGGCGGCCTGCTCCTGGGGTGAGAGCTGCCCGGAGCGCAGCTTGAGTACGACGCTGGCTTTTGCCGCGCGGTCGGATTCGGTGAAAATGGAATCGGGCGGGAGTACGAGATGAACCCGCGCGGAGACGACATCGCTGAGCGTCTGGATGGTGCGTTCGAGTTCGCCTTCAAGCGCGCGCTGATAGTTAACCTTCTCGTTGAAATCACTGGCCGCCCAACTCGGCTTATCGAAAAGTTCGAAGCCAAGGCGTCCGGAGTGCGGCATGGGTTGCGAAGCGATCTCCATGCGCCCAGCGTCCAACTGATCGGCAGGGACACTGACGGAGCTCCCGTCGGTGGAGACCTGGTACTTGATGTTCCGGGCGGCGAGACGCGTGCCAAGCGCCTGCGCCTCCGCCGGATCCATGCCGGAGTAGAGCACCTTCATGTCCGGCGTGGTGGTGTACTTGACGAAGGCGAAAAGCGTGGCCGCAACCAGCACGGCACCGGCGCCGAGAAGCAATTTCTGGCGGGCACTGAGTCCGCCAGCAAACGAAAGTACCTGGGAGAGAGCTCCACCGAACGAGTTGGTCGCTTCAGCCATGGGTCACTAGAACTGCAAACGGGCTACTTCCTGGTAGGCGCTCACGATCTTGTTGCGAACCTGCATCATCAACTCGAACGACAGGTTCGCCTGTTCAACGGCGATCATCGCGCTGTGCACGTCTTCTCCGCCGTTGAGGAGCTGCTTTACTTTTGCGTCGGCTTCCGCACTGGATTGCTCCACGTTCTGGATAGCCGAATTGAGCGTGTCGGAGAAGCCGGTGGACTTGCCGCCCTGCTTCGCGGACGACGGCATCTCCGGCATCTGCAACTGTGGCGGCAATGCACTGTCAATACGCACGGAATCTCCTTATCGAAGGATGTCGATGGATTGCTGGATCATCTGCTTGGAGGCGTTGACCGCCGCGATGTTGAGCTGGTAGGAGCGCACGGCTCCGAGCAGGTCGGTCATTTCCATCACAGGATTGATGTTGGGATAAGCGACGTAGCCCTTTGCATCAGCATCGGGATGCGAAGGTTCATAACGAAGCACGGGAGGAGCGGGATCGCTGACGACCTGGCTCACCTGCACGCCTCCGGTGGACGCTTCGGCTCCGCGCGCGCCCGCGAGCATGAGCGGAAAACGCTGGGCGCGAGATTCAAAGATAACCTGCTTGCGCTGGTAGGGGCCGCCCTCCGCGGTGCGCGTACTTTCGGCATTGGCGAGATTCGCAGCCACCACCTCGGCGCGAATACGCTCGGCTCCCAGCGCGGATGCGCTTACATCCATCATGCCAAAGAGGTTCATTGGTTATTTCCCTTCATTGATGGCTATCGATAAACGGCTGAACTCACTGCGCAGGAGTTCGACGCCGGTATGGAACTGTAGCTGGGTTTGCGCCAGCAGGAGCGATTCGCGGTCGACACTGACGTTATTTCCGTCGGGACGCTCGATGAGGCCGGGAATCTCGCGGGCCACCGGCTTCGCCGTCGAGTCGCCATCGAGAGCGCGGCGCAATTCACTGGCAAAGTCAACGTCGCGCGTGCGGTAACCGGGCGTATCGATGTTGGCCATGTTGCCGGCGACGACACCCGCGCGAAATGCCGTGAGATCGAGATATCGCGACAGGGCGCCGACCATCGGGTTATCCACCATGTTCATGGCGAGTCCTCCAACTGCATTACTGCAAGATGAGTTCCGTTTTCGGACTGCGATCCTTAAAAACTTCTCACGGTGACTGACGAGGTTACCCGAGGCTAAAGTGTTCCGGCAGCAGGAGCCCGGAATCCTCGGCAAGGATGCATGCTCGCTCGACAACGTGGCGAAGCTCGCGCACGTTGCCCGGCCATGAGTGCCTCAACAAGAGTTCGGCGTCATCGTCACTGAGCCGCAGGGAGTGTCCGGCAAACTCGCGTACGAAGTGCCGGGCAAGAGCGAGAATGTCTTCTCCACGCTGGCGCAGGGGAGGGATGGCGACAGGAAAGACCGAAAGACGATAGTAAAGATCGTCGCGAAATTCGCGGCGGGCAACGCGTTCCGGCAGAGAGGCATTGGTGGCGGCAATTACGCGGGTGTCGACCCGCGTGGTTTCAGCAGTGCCGAGGCGCTGCACTTCGCCGTTTTCAAGGAATCGCAAGAGCTTGGCCTGAATGGCGGGAGTAATCTCTCCAATTTCGTCGAGGAACAACGTGCCACCGTCGGCGGCCTGCACCTTTCCGGTGCGCGATTGTACCGCGCCAGTGAATGCGCCGCGGGTGTGTCCAAAGAGTTCAGCTTCCAGCAGCGTCTCCGGAATTGCCGCGCAGTTCACGGTGATGAAGGGCGCGTGAGCACGCGGGCTCAATGCGTGAATCGCTTGGGCAACGAGTTCCTTGCCGCTGCCGGTTTCGCCCGTGATGAGGACGGCAGTGTTGCGCCGCGCCACAAGGGTCGCGTGACGATATAACGTCCGCATGACTTCGCTGTCGCCCATCATGCCGGGAAGACGCTGGTCTTCACAGGCGGGCGCGTGTTTTTCCTCCACGGGCGAAGTTGGCTGATCGGCCGGGGTTGCCCAGGGGCCGAGCATCGTGTACGGAGCGCTGTCGCGCAATTCGGGCGGAATCTGCGGCAGTCCCGTCGCCGGATCGAGCATGACAACGTCGGTCCCGGGAAACTGCGACTCGACGATGCCAATGACGTCGTCGGCATTGAGATCGGGAAGCTTGCAGTCAAGCAGCAGCAAGCGGCAGCGTTTCAGTTCGAGCTTGCCGAGCGCATCGGCGCCACCCAGGGCCTCGTCCACCAACCACTGTGCGTCGAAGAGACGGCGTGCAAGCCGCTTGCGGAGATCGGCATTCGCGCTGGCAATCAACACGCCAGCCGGATAGGAGTGAGAACAATGTGAAGCGGTGCTCATGGTTCGTATTTGTAGCGCACAAAGCTTAGAAGCCGATTAGTTCAGCATTAAAGTTTTCTAGTGTGCTAAAGAATTTTGAGAATCAGCCGATAAGAACTGTTTCGGAATTTTCCGCCAACGGGAGGCGGATACGAATCGTGTTGCCGATAGAGTCGGCGGTTTCGAGGAGCGTTCCGCCGATGGCCTGAACCATCCGGCGAGCGACTTGAAGCGAGCGGTGCATCTCCTCCGGAGGCTTCGGGCAATCGCGATCGGAAGGCTCAGCCCAGAGCAGCGGCTGAAAATGCGTGGAGAAATTAAGACTGGCCTGCACGTCGCCGCTTTCCACGCTGACGGTGAGCATGGTGCCGGAGGACGCGGCATGCAGCACGCAGTCCATCACACGGAAGAGCATCTCGTGCAGGCGCGCGGGGTCGGCGCGGATAAAGACCGGGTCCACCATGCGCCACGCCATCGCGACCTTCGCGTCATCGGCGACAGGAAGAAAGTCGTCGATGGCTTCCTGCAATACGCGCGTGACGTCGAGCACCCGGAGATTTCCACCGGGATACTCGGCCTCGGCGAGCTGGCGCGCAAAACTGGCGGCATCCACAACGCGATTGGCGGCCTGGAGTGCGCTGCCTAATGCCTCGCGATAACCGGCACAATCCAACGGCTTGCGCAAGGCGAGCTCAATCGAGCAGCGCAATTCGGTGAGCGGCTGCCCGAGATGATGAAAGACATCCGAAACGAAACGCTGATGATCATTGGCGAAAGATCGCTCGCCCGTCTGTGCGGAGTTCACACCGCCACCTCCTCGGGTTCGCTGATCTCGTAGCCCACGCCACGCACGGTGTGGATGAGCCTGCACGACGCTCCCTCGTCGATCTTCTTGCGAAGGTAATTGATGTAGACGTCGACAACATTGGTGCTGGTGTCGAAGTTAAGGTTCCAGACGTGCTCGATGATCATGGAGCGGGTGATGCGCCTGCCGGCATTGCGCATCAGGTATTCGAGCAGCGCGAATTCCTTCGAGGTTAAATCGATGCGTCGCCCGGCGCGCTCCACGCGCCGATCCACGCGGTCGAGCACAAGATCGCAGACGCGCAGAACGGACTCAGCGGTAGGACGGCCACGGCGCATCAACGCACGCACTCTTGCGGAGAGTTCGGAAAAAGAGAACGGCTTGTTGAGGCAGTCGTCCGCGCCGGCATCCAGCGCCTGCACGCGATCTTCGACGCGGCTGCGCGCCGTAAGCACAAGCACGGGGAGCTGCGGCTTCAGCGGCCTGAGATGCCGCAGAACGGAGACCCCATCGAGCTTTGGCAGGTTGAGATCAAGAAGCACAAGATCATAGTCAAGGTCTTCGGCCATGTTTCGCGCCTGTTCGCCATCGCTGGCGATATCGACTGCGTACGCTTCGGCTTCAAAACCTTTTCGGATGAAGATAGCCAGAGGAGCATCGTCTTCCACCACCAGTATTCGCATAATTGCACCCTGAGACAGCTACTAAACTTGACGCCGGACAATTCAGCCGGAACTCGCGCCGGACGGAGAAGAACCGCGTAACGGAATGGGTCGCTTGGCACACAACGAGGCAGCGCCCGACCGGTTTGGCATCCTGGCGCAGACGGGCTTCGCGGGTTCCACTGCGGGGAAATAAGTCTGCACCCGCGTTCCGTGGCCGGGATCGCTTTCCACGAGGATGCAGCCGCCTGCGGCCTGCACAATGGCGCGCACGGTGGCCAGTCCAAGCCCCGAGCCGTTTCCTTGTTTCTTTGTCGTGAAGAACGGATCGAAGATGCGCGCCTGTACCTCGGCGCTCATCCCGACGCCGGTGTCGCCAACCTCCAACAGCACGTATCTTCCGGGGGAGGGAATGTTATCCGGCACGGCAGGCCCGTCGGAGACGACGTCCGCGGTGCGAATGGAAATCATTCCGCCGTCAGGCATGGCGTCACGCGAATTGACCGTGAGATTGAGCAACACCTGCGCCACCTGCGTTGGATCGGCCTTGACGGCAGAGATGGAGGGATCGGCATGGACTTCGATGCCGATCTGCTCGGAGACGAGCCGGTGCAGAAGTGGGATCATCTCGGAGACGATCTCGTGGAGATGGATCGGCTGAAGTTCGGCGGGCTCGCGGCGGGAAATTTTGAGCAACTGGCGCGTGATCTGGGTTGAGCGGTCGACAGCAGCCACCATGTTCTGCGAGTAGCGGGTGAGCGGTGAACCGGCCGGCAATCCGCGCTGGAGAAGCTCCGCGCAGGTGCGAATGACCGTTGACATGTTATTAACGTCGTGAAGAATGCCGCTGGTCAGTTGTCCGATGACCTGAAGCCGCTGTGAGTGCAGCAGTTGTTCTTCGAGCTGGCGTTCGCGCGTAACGTCGAGACAGGTGACGATAAATCCACTCTGATTCCGACTGGCGAGCCGCAAGGCCAGCCACTGCGGAGAACCGCCGTGCTGTCTCTCGATGACGAAATCCGGCAGGCATAACTCGCGTTGTTCCATGCTCAAAATGGCGAATGGAGATTGGCCAATGCATTCATCCATCTGGAGATCAAGCAGGGCACACGCGGCACGGTTGGCGGCGACGCAGCGAGATTCGCCGTTGAAGACCAGGACACCCTCGGAAACGATGTCGAACAACATTCCAAACGAATCAGTGGCGTCCCATAAATCTGCTTCGGGAGTGAAAGCTCCCGCCACGCTCTTCGAGATGGTGCAAGGGACCTTCATGTTCAAGCTCCGAACAACGGACCAAATGCTGCCTGCGGAATTGGTATGAGGCGGGTCAAAGAAGAGAGCCCGGCACATCTACCGCGACCGCGACTGCAAAGCAGGTACGCTCTGACGAAACAAAGTGTGCGCCATCCTCTCTGTAAATGGAGCACCAAGGTGTTAGATGTTCTACCCTCCACTTGGACCAGAGTGGGAAGGTCGGATTTGGGAAGTGGAAAAATCCGTTCTGGAAGTGACACGGAAGTTGAGAATTTTCCGATGAAAAAGCTTATGTTCCAGTATTTGCTGGCAGCAATTCGGCGAGCAGAATGGACATCTTTGGATGCTTGCGAAGCGGATCGAGGTGAGTGTCAGAGTTCATAAAGAGAAGCCAGGTGGATCGCTCGTTGAATGCTTTTTCAAGCCAGTCCATCGCCCGCTCAGTTTCACCCAGGGCGGCAAGCGCGACGCCGATGTGGTAGGTGGGTTTGGGTTGGCTGGCATCATGGTTAATCAGTTCCATAAGCAACTTGCGCGCATCCTCCATCTGGCCATTGATCGCCAGGGCGTGTGCAAGCCCTGCCATCAATAGCTGCGATCCGGGTGCGCACTCCAGGGCTTTACGGAAGGCTTCAACAGCATCGTCCGGTCTTCGCAGTCCCAGGTAGGCCGTTCCGGCGCAGGAATGCGCGAACGGATAGCGGGGATCAAGATCAATTGTGTAGAAGGCCTGCTGCAATGCCTCATCGTAGCGTTTGCAAAGGGACAGGATGTAGCTGAGATGGGCGTTCGAGGGTTGCGAGACGGGATCGAGATCACGCCCCCGCCGCATCAACTCAACGCCTTCATCGAGGTTCCCGGCAGCGACTGCGAGGTAGCTGGCGACGTTGTAGGCAAACGCATATCCGGGATTCAGAGAGAGCGCGTGCTCGGCTGTCCGGCGTCCGGCAGCAATGTCATACTCGAGCACCGTTCTGGCCCAGGAGAGAGCGACGAGCGCTTCGGACAGGTCCGGGAGGATCATCAACGCCATGCCAGCGGCCCACTTTGCCTTGGCAAACGCCTCACGGGGAACCATCATGCCGTGAGTCCCGAGGATGTTATAACTGTCAGCGAGTCCGGCGTAGGCACGCGCAAACTCCGGGTCTTCCTGTACGGCCTGTTCAAAGTGGACAAGCCCCTTGCGAATGGCCGCGGGAGTCCGCTGATTTAGAAAATGGCGGCCAAGCAGATATTGCTCCCAGGCGTGAAACGGCGTGCGCGGAATGAGTTGAGAGAAGTGCTCCACCGTACGCAAACTGATTGCCCCGGCAACTTTACTGGCGATTACCTCCGCTATCCAGTCGAACGCATTGAGTTCGCCTTCGTACGTCTCCGACCAGAGGCATCGCTGGTCCGGCGCATGTAACAGCTTGACGGTCATTCGCAGCCTGCCCTCAACATCAGAGATCCTCCTGGTGAGGAAGTACTGCACGTCGAGGCGGTTGCGGACCTGCTCAAATACTTTGCCGGTGGGTTCCCACGAATCACCCGGAGAGAGCGGAATAATCGTAGCGGCGGGAACGAGCTTTTCCAATCGCTCAACAAGCCGCAGCGTCAAGCTGCGAACCAGGGTTTCGCTGATATTTTCCTGATTTTCTGGCGGAAGAACGGCAAGGCCTACTTTCTCTGCGGCTGGGGACGTTCCGTTGCCGTTGCCATTACCGTTGGACCAGCGCACGACTTCCACCGGGCAAATGAAGCGATAACCGCGGCTGCCAAGCGTCTCAATAAATCTGGGGGAAAGTGCGTCGTCGGAAAGTGCAACGCGCACCTTGCGGATGGCGGCGTTCAATCCCTGATTTGTCTGGACGTGCGTGTCCGGCCAGAGAATGTAGGAAAGGTCCTCACGGGTGATAACCTCGCCTGGATTCTTGAGTAGCACCGCTAGAAATGCAAACGGCTTAGACTGGAGCGCAACCGTGGTGCCATTATGGCAGAGTTCCCCGGTAGTGAAATCGGCCTCGAATTCCGCGAAGCGGAGGCGAACTGGTACTGATCGTTCCATGTATCCCTGAGACGTGCGAAACAGCGTACCAGCTCACCGGGCAATGTTAACCAGATCACAGCATCGTGTTACAAAATCAGAACAAGAAAAGCACTTGTCGATGTAACACTTGTTACTTTTGGGGCATTACGATACGCGGGAGGCAAAAAGATGGGCGAAAGCATACGCCTTCGCCCTGATGAGTGGACGTTGCAGGTTAATCTCCGGAATAAAGTTGGATCACCCGCTCGATGGCGCGCTGGCAGACGCGGCAGAAATGATCGGTGCGAGTAAACATGATGCAGTTTGTTTCCGGCCGATAGTAGCCCTTGGCCGCGTAGTTTGCGCCTTCGAAAGCGCCTACTTTTCCCGCATATTTGCTGGATGCGAGCATACAGTTCTCGTCGGTACGCTCCTGCTTGAAAAGCGCATCCATTTCACTCTCCGGGCGATTCTGCTGGCGGATTTCGCGACGCTTTGCCTGCACGGATTGTGAATAGCTCTCGAACTCCTGTTTGTTCCAGGGAGTTGGCAGCGGCGTGCCGGGAGTGACAAGGTCGCGCCACTTCAACTGATCGGAATGCAGGAGCGCGGTGACGTTCGGTTCCCACGGTTCGACGCGAACGGATGACGGGTTGTAGGCGACGTCGGAGGTGTAGTACTCGTCGGCGAGCCCGGCGAAGTGATGCCCGAACTCGTGCACGAAGATGTAGGGAGCCCACACGCTGTCGGCCGCGACGGTGCTGTAGAGGCCGAAGATTCCACCACCGCCGTAAGTATTGCTATTCGTCAATATTTCCACGAATTCATAGGGAGCCCAGGAGGCGAGATCGCGGAAGTCGCGGTTGTCGAAGGTGAGGATGTAGCGTTCAGAGCCGAATGCATCATAGGTGGCACCAACCGGCGAACGCTTATGGACTCCGGTGGATGGACGCGAGATGCCGGATTCGGCAGCCGCCGGACACAAGGCCCAGACGTTGAAGTCCTTGCGGTGTTCCTTGAAGGGCGAGGTTGAAAAGAGGTAATTGGTGAGGCGGTGCGCATCCTTCTCGCACTTGGGGCGCTCGGCGGCGGTGTAGCCGTCGCCAAGAATGAGGAAGTCGACCTTGTCCTTCGAGTCGCCGTTCTTCTCAATGGAAACAAGCGGACCGGCCGAGGGAGGCTTTGCGGTATCGACGAACATGCCTTTGGGATCGATCTCCGTGCGCCAGATCTCGCGGAAGTTATTCTCCGGATCGCGTTCCTTCAGGACAATCTCCGCCGGCTTTTGCGGTTCGGGGAAGCGGAACGATTCGCTGAACGTCCGGTTCATCGTTTTGGCTTCGTCAGTGGTTTTCCATTCGCCGAAGATGGAGGAGAAACCGCGCGAATAGAGAAGCTGGCCGGACTGTTTGTCGCGCACCTCGAAGAAGTAGTTTCCGAGATTAGTGTTGTCGATGGTCCGGCCCATGTTGCCGGGCCAGGGAAGCGGCTCCACAACGACGCGGTCGAGACTGAAGGTTTCGCTGTGATCGTTTCCGGTATGGTAGTAGTCCACGCGCATGGTGCGGGGTTGCTGCGCGAGGGCAGCGCCACACAGCGCAATGCACACAGCTGCACATAAAATTATGATTCGTTTCATGCGCGGCATTGTAAGTCCGGGACGACAATGGCGCACCTGTTAACGACATGGAGTCGAGAAGTGTTTCTCGCGCCCTTCGGCTCTGGTACCTTGGAAGTCATCATACGAGGTGACGACTATGATACTGGGCAGTTTGCTTCTGATAAGCACTTCGAGGATTCACGGCACCGGATATCTGGATCACGCGGAGGGAGAAATCCGCAGCTTCGTTTCTGGAGTGAAATCTCTTCTTTTTGTGCCGTATGCGCTGGCGGACCGTGACGGATATGCCGACATGGCGCGTGAAAGATTCGCACGCATGAATCTATCGTGTTCGTCGATTCACCGCTCGGCCAATGCCCGCAAGGCAGTGGAGATGGCGCAGGCGATTTTTATCGGTGGCGGAAACACGTTCCGACTGCTGAAGACGCTCTACGACGAGGGACTGGTGGAACCGATTCGCGAACGCGTCCTTGCCGGCATGCGCTACATGGGGGCAAGTGCGGGATCGAACGTGGCCGGGCCAACGATTCGCACGACGAACGACATGCCGATTGTGCAGCCGCCGACGTTTGACGCACTCGGACTGTTTCCCTACCAGATCAATCCGCACTACCTCGATCCCGATCCGAACTCGACGCACATGGGCGAAACGCGCGAGGAACGTCTGCTGCAATACCTGGAAGAGAACGAGACCCCCGTCGTCGGTCTGCGCGAAGGATCGATGCTGCGGATGGAGAACGGAACGATCACGCTGAAGGGAAGCCGCACGGCGAGAATCTTCCAGCGAGGCAAGGCTCCGTGGGAGTTGCAGGCGGGAAGCAAGTTGGAGTTGTAGGACGGGAGTTTCGAGTTTCAAGTTTCGAGTTTCGTGAAAGACAAGGTCAATCGAGCTAAGTCTGCCGACGGACGGCGGATGTGAGGTACAGAGCGGCGGAGCATTCCATTCATTGAACAACCCCGCCCTAGCGGAGCTAGGACGGGGCACCCCAGAGAATATTGATTAATGAGAATGTTAGGGCGGCCACCCGCCACCGGCCAACAGACCCACTTCTGCCAACAGCTGGCAGAAATGGGGCACCTTCAAGTGAGAGGGTATATGTGGGCCACCAGCCGGCTGAAAGGAATCCTCAAAATGGCGCCACTCCCTAGATGTTTAAAGCTTGCTAGCGTGCTGGCCATTGCGTTGGGCGTTGCAGCAATGGTCCTCTTCGCCCTCGCCTATCTGCGAACTCCGGAAAGGATGGAGGATGTCCTCCACCGGATGGCGAAGTATGAGCAAGCTGGCCGCTATGACGCTGCAATCTCGCTTGGCAAGGACTGGCTTGCGAAATTCCCTCAGAACGGCACGAACGATCAGGTCTTTGGCCAAATTGCCGTTCTGTACCTGAAAAAGGCGGAGAATAATCCCCAACACGGCGACGAATACGTTGTCCAAGCGATGGAATATCGTGACAAGATGCTGCCGGTTCTCTCGGACACATCGTTAGGCTGGTATAGCATGTCCGCACTCCGAGATGCCGCATTGATATCCGAGCGTGCCGGCGATCTCTCTGCGAAGCAGCGCTGCGTGCAGTATCAGAATGCTCTCAAGCTCCTGAATCGTCTTGTGTACCTGGCAAACGAGAAGGATATGGAACTGTCGCATCGAAACGGCCCCAAGCAGGATGAATTCGGTCATACGCCCGAGGATGCCCAACGGTTTCGAAAAGAGGCCGACACAATAATTGGGTTAATTCGAAGCAAACAACAAACATCTGAGTGCCAATAGACATTGGGGCGACTCAAGGCACTGCCTAGCGGAGCCAGGGCGGGGCACCCGCGCGAGTATTGCTGATTGAAATGTGTTAGCCGGGGCACCCGCCAACAGACCCACTTCTGCCAACAGCTGGCAGAAATGGGGTACCCTCAAGTGAGAGGATAGATGTGGGCCACCAGCCGAACTGTCTACACGGTATCGATACTACTCAAGAAACCATCCTGCATTTCCCATCGGTTCAGCTGTTCTTGAGCCATGAGATAGGAATCGATTTCAGACTGATTCACAGATGGAGGTACATCCACAGCAAGCAATATTCCATTCGATTCTTCGACAGCAAGTCCCATCGCGACCAGTTCATTGATTGTACCGGCGGGATCATCCGGCAGGATGTGCTTAAGAAGGAGCCGGTAGGTATTGTGTCCACCTCGGTCCAATACTCGAACAAATGCAAAACATTGCCCACTTGACGCCGCAACTAAGTCGCCTCGTGATACGTTCTTGAGGTAAAACGGAACGCTTATCAGCCTGAAGTTCTGACCTTCCGGCTTAGCGAGTAATCCCTCCCAACTCTTCGATTCGGGATATCCGTCAGCATCCTTTTCTATCTCGAACCATATCTCTACTAATCTGGAATCGTTTGTTCCGTTAATGTGTTCCTGTCTATCTTGCATGTACAAATCCTCTTGCGATTGACGTGGCTAAAGAAGTCTTACCTCTGTCGGGGGATTCAAATTCGGTTCAGGCGTGGGTGTCTCCGCTTGGGACGCATGCTCTGCCAGATGACACCCAGGGCAGAGAACTTTACCATTGTCCGGCGTACCGCTTCCACCCTGACTCTTGGGCTCAATATGGTGACGCTGTAATTGATCTTCGGGTGCGGCCTGTCTTGAGTGGAACCAGTGGTTGATCGTCTTACTAACCGAACTGGAGGCTTGACTTAACGATCTTCCGAAATTCCGTTGCGATGGCGGCAAAGCGTACTACGCTGTTGTCGCCATGTAGAGGATTGTCACTGCACCGACTGCCTCAAGGACACACCCATCCTCTATACAGTGCCCATCCACATCCGCCCGGCTGAGCGGATTATTGCCCACGTACTGATAGAGGTTCAAGCTCTGGGGATCGCCGAAGTTGGCGTAGGGGACGGTGGTGAGTTTGGCGGCCCAGTCGGGCGACATCCAGCGGCCCATGCTCGACGCGTAATACCGCGCCCCAAAGTAGTCCAGCCCCATCTCTCCGTTCCGTTGCTGGGAATGTGGAATGCAAACGCAACAGCAACAGACCCATTTCTGCCAATAGCTGGCAGAAATGTGGCACCCTCAAGTGAGAGGGTAGATGTGGGCCACCAGCCAAGCCAGGATTCGTCTTCTATCTTTTCGTGAGTACAACATGCGTCGCGTGCTCCGTGGCCTCGTGCTCCGTCACAGAAAATCCTAACGCGGGCAGATCAATGCCGCTAAGAAGTGCCTCACCTTGACCGAGGGCAACAGGTGAAAGTGCAAAGTGGAGGGAGTCGATCAACCCAGCCTGCAAATACTGCCGCACGGTGGAGACACCGCCTCCAATCTTGACGTCCTTGTCACGAGCTGCTTGTTTCGCGAGCCTCAGCGCCTCTTCGATTCCGCCACTGACAAAGTAGAAGGTCGTCCCGCCTTCCATCACGAGGGGGTCACGCTCGTAGTGTGTCAGAACGAAGGTCGGCGCATGGTATGGCGGATTGGGCCCCCACCATCCCTTCCACGAGTCGTCCTGCCATGAGCCACGGACCGGACCAAACATGTTGCGGCCAAGGATGAAGGCGCCAAAGTTTTCCATCGACCGCCGTGCGAACGCGTCGTCCACATCGGTAGATCCGCCTTCCTTCCCGACCATGGCGCGGAATGTCCTGGTAGGAAAGAACCACTGAAAGAGCTCTGGACCGCGCTTGCCCAGCGGATCGTCCAGGCTCTGGTCCATCCCTGCGCTAAAACCGTCCAACGAAATACCAAATCCCGCGACACGAACCTTTGACATGTATGCTCCTCGCTTTCTAAATTCAGATTAGTTCCCGCCCTCATCGCGAAGTATTCTGTCGCCGTCGCTGCTCACTTGCAGTCAGCATTTCGTTCAAGTCCGCAGCCGGCCGTATCTCAATCGGTCCAAGCCCATACTTAAAGCCTGGAAGCTGTGAGACAAGCTGAATGGCGTGATTAAGGTCTCGCGCCTCAAGGATTTGAATGCCGCCAAGTTGTTCCTTGGTTTCCGCATAGGGACCGTCGGTCGTCGCGACTTTGCCGTTTTTCCAGTACAGGGTCAAAGCGGTCTCCGGAGGCTGAAGAGGTAGTTCGGCAACAAGATGTCCGTTGGCGCGCAGATAGTCATTGTGCTCAAAGCATTCGTCGAGCACTGTGTTTCGCTCGGCCTCGGTCATATCCTCAAATGTGCCTGGCTTGATGTATCCCAAACAGATGTATTTCATTGTTCTTCTCCTCTGGGTGGGAGCCAGCGGCGTAGCTTCGCGCTGGGTCGTTCATCCCATGGTCACTACGGTGCATATTCCGAAGTCGCGGCGGCCAAGTTGTTTACTTGCTTCCGCCGGTGTCTTGTTCCGGAGCCGGGTTGAAAAGAAGCTCGCGCACCTCACCCGATGCCCGGCAGGCGACGGCGCCCTTCATGGCCCAGGCCATCGCCTCGCCCATATCGGCGCATTCCAGTATCCAGAAACCGCCCATGTGCTCCTTGGTTTCCGTGAACGGCCCGTCGGTGACGAGCACCTTGCCGTCGGGCTGGACCCGCAGCGACTTGGCAGTTGCGGCCGGGGAAATGCCGCAGGCGAACTTCCTGGCGCCGGCAGCAATCAATTCGCGGTTGAGCGCGTGGATCTCTTCCATCATCGCTTCAGTTTGGGTGGACGGGTCGAAGTCGTCGGGAAAGTAAACTGCAATCAGATACTGCGGCATGAATTCTCCTTGTTTTCTGTGGCTTGTTTTCGATGACTCGTTTCCTGTTCACTTGGGAAACGTAGCTCATCGTTCTGTTGCCCTATAGTCGTTGGGGAGACGGAAAATCGACAGCCGCTCCAATTTTTATTTCAACTGCCGAATCCGCTCTTGGAGAAATTGCCGTTCTGGTTTCTGCTGGTCGAAAACTGGGGGACAGACAGGACGTTCACCAACTTCCATTCGTCGAAAAACTGGAGAACGTTCCGTCTGTCCCCAGTTCCGGCTTTCCCCGGCCTCCTAGCGCGGGCCGTTGTACGTGCGAAGTTCCCATACAGCGAGAGACATGTATCCAGCTTTTGCCTTAGCTGCTGTGACGAGTTCCCGATACTGCGTTGGGTCGTCCAATGCTGTCCAACTTATGCCGCGGCATTTCGGCAACTTCGCTATAACGCCAAAATCAAACGGGCAGTGTGGCGGGGCAGGTACTTTTCCGATACACCAAAGATACTTCAGGTAGAGGTTGAGAGCCTTCTGTGCCGTCCCAATTCGAAATCTTTTACCCTCCAGCACGTCCGCGTGGTCTTTAGAAAGCCCTTCTGACAGAGCGACGATATTTCTCACGTGATCTTCCTCAGAAACCACGTCGCGATACGCAGACTCCAGCCGCTCCAGCGACGAACGAAGTGCTTTCTTAAAACTTGCTTTCGCCTTGGCATCGGCATTCCGCACGTACACATGTGCCCTTTGTACCGTAGCCATGAGGGTAAGACTGAAAAACTCATCCCTAAGGAATTGTTCCTGATGTTCGTCCATGCGCCGCATTGTATCCCTCGCACGTGCTCTCAAAGTGTTTCTCCCGCTTCAAAAGCGGTAATATTTCAGCGAATCAGGGCTGACGGAGGGAACGCTTATTCATGAGCTGGCTGAGCTGGCTGTTTGCCTTGTTAATCGCCTATTGGTTCCTAAGCGACCTCTTCAGGTCGAAACGGTGCTATCCCCACGGAGTGTTCGGTCGATGCCGACGCTGCGAGCAAGAGGCCGTTGCAAGAGTCGAAGCACAAGCCGAAGCAGAGCGTCAGCGGATCGAGATCGAAGAAACGTACAAGAACATGGATGAAGCGAAAAGAGGTGAACTGACTACCTTCGTCAAAGAACGGGCCAAACGGGAGGATCTCTTCATCGGACCGGGTGATCTAGAGGCAGCCGTGGTGAGGATGTACAAGAGGTTTCAGACCATGGAAACCAAGGCGACCACTCGGTGAGGAAATTCCCTCTAAAAACTGGGACAGACGGGCCGTTCACCAATTTCCACTCGTCGAAAACTGGGGAACACTCGTCTGTCCCCCGTTTCCTTTCGCTATCAGATATTCGTTCGAGAGACCGAAAATCGACAACCACTCCAATTTTTATTTCAACTGCCGAATCCGCTCTTGGAGAAATTGCCGTTCTGGTTTCTGCCGGGTTAGCGCCAGCGCCTTCTCATAAGAAGCCCGAGCCTCAGCAGTCCTGCCGAGCCTGCGGTACATATCGGCACGGGCAGAATGCGCCAGGTAGTAATTCGCCAATTCGCCATGCTCCAACACTGCGTCAATTAGCGCCAGGCCGGCCTCTGGACCATCGCGCATGGCAATTGCCACGGCACGATTGAGCTGCACAATCGGCGAAGGTTGAATCCGCACCAAGTGGTTGTAAAGCACGACAATCTGCCGCCAGTCGGTCGCAGCGGCCGATTCCGCCTCCGCATGAACGGCCGCAATCCCAGCCTGCAGTGTGTAAGCACCGAAGCGGCGGGACCTCAGGGCTATCTCCACCAATGCCACTCCCTCCGCGATCTGCTCCCGGTTCCAGAGCGAGCGGTTTTGATTTTCCAGCAAAATCAGCTCTCCAGCCGGAGAGGTTCTCGCGGAGCGACGGGATTCCTGGAGCAACATCAGGGCAAGCAGCCCCATGACTTCCGGTTCTGGCTGGAGTTCGGCCAGCAACCGGCCCAGTCGAATCGCCTCGCCTGTTAGCTCGGCCCGCGTTACCTCCGCTCCCGCCGCAGCCGAATAACCCTCGTTAAAGACGAGATAGATGACCTGAAGCACCGCGCCCAGTCGCTCCGGCAATTCCTGCGGCGTTGGCACTTCGTACGGAATCTGTGCTTCACGAATCTTTGTCTTGGCGCGCACGATGCGTTGGGCGAGCGTTGCCGGCGTAACCAGAAATGCCCGGGCAATCTCTTCCGTTGTCAGGCCGCAGATTTCGCGAAGAGTGAGCGCAACCTGTCCTTCCGGAGGCAGAGCGGGATGGCAGCAGGTGAAGATCAGACGGAGGCGATCATCTTCGATCCCCTCGTCATCGAGCGAAACTTCGTTGATGTGCGCTTCCGTGTAGAGCGCAAAATCTTTCTGTGCTCCGTCGAAGCGCGCGCGCCGGCGCATCCCATCGATGGCCTTGAAGCGTGCCGTCGAAATCAGCCAGGGGCGCGGCTTGTCCGGGATGCCAGTCTGAGGCCAGGACTCCAGAGCGGCGGCGAATGCCTCGTGCATGGCCTCTTCGGCGAGATCCATATCTCCGAGGAGGCGCACGAGCGTCGCCAGAACCCGGCCCGATTCCGATCGGTACAGAGTCTCAATGGCCCTGCTGAGTTGTTCGGGCACAGGCGACGACATTGACGCCAATCTAGCAAACGGAGCGGTTCGAAACAACTGCGCCGGGGCGGGAGTGTAAAGAATATCCCGAGACAATACGTAAAGAACGTGATGAGACTGAACACAACAGAAGGATTGAACGGGCCAGCGTCCTAGCTTTCGATGGTGGCGGCGGAGTTGGCGATGGCGCGATGCACGGCGACCATGAGGAACGTTGCGAGCACGGGAACGACGATGGCAAATCGCAAGTTGCCGGAGTGATACGAGACAATGCCGACAATCGCCGGTACGACGGCTCCCCCCAGACCGGCTGCGGCAAAGATCAAGCCGGCAGTCGCCGATGCCGCGGAGCCGAGCTTGTCGCTGAAGATCGCGACCGTAGTTGGGAAAACGGGCGCGAGTCCAAACCCGGTCAGGACAATGGCCGCCAGCAACACTACCTGAGAATCAGCGGCGATTATGCCGCATCCGCCAACGATTGCCAGCAGGAGGCCGCCAAGCACGGTTTGTATGGAAGTCAGGCGCGAGAGCGCGAAGGGCGCGACCAGGCGTCCGGCAAGGATGGCTCCCCAGAAGGCCGACTGTCCCCAGGCAATGAAACCCGGCGACCAGTGATGCACGCGGAAAAGGTAGCTGGGAATCCAGCCGCCAAATCCGTTTTCGGTTCCCACGTATAAGAAAAGCATTAGTCCCGCGAGAACAACGAAGTTTCGTTCGTGACGGGAGAAGACGTGCAGAGGACGCTCATCCGTGACATGCGCCCTGGCGGGGCTCTTCTTATTACCCGCTACCGCCGACCAGAAGGCGGCGAAGAGCAGAAGCAATGCCAAACCGCCAAGCACGGACGCGATACCCTGTCGCCGCAGCATGGGTATCAAGACGAGAGGCGCGAGGACCGCACCGGCACTCCATGAGAAATTCAGCAGGTTCAGGGCGGACGCCCTGCTTTCGCTGCTGCTCTCGCCGACCCACATGTTGGTTGCGGGAATCGTCAGGCCGAGACCCATGCCGTAGCAGGCGACTGCGCCGAGTCCCAGCGGCCAGTGTGCGAAGCCGGTAGCCGCCACGCCAAAGGCCATCAGCGCGAGACCGGTAGTGACCACGCGTCGAGAGCCAAACGCGACCAACAAGAGGCTTGACACGGCGGCAGTCAACACGGAGGCGAGAAACTGCGCCGCAAAAAGTTGTCCTGACTGGAGATCGTTGAGCGACCAGTGTTGTCGCAGGAAGGGAAGCATGGTGCCGAGCAGCGTGGTGACGGCGCCGGTCAGCACGAAGGCAAAATGCGCCGAGGCAATTTGTGCCCGGAATCGTCTCACGCCTGCACACGCCTGGAAGATGGATGCTTGCGAACCTGGGAACGGACCTTGGCCGTGGATTCGCGAACGACGAGCTCGGGATCGACCTGCACGGCATGCGCGGCACTCAGGCCCGGATCGCCGGCGATCTGTTTCATCAGTAGTTCGGCGGCCAGCATGCCCATGCGCGCGAGCGGTTGGCGAATGGTGGTGAGCGGCGGAGTATGGAACGCCGCGCCCATGACATCGTCGAAGCCAACCACCGAAACGTCACCCGGGACTTCGAGCCCCGCCTCGTGCAGAGCGCGTATGGCTCCGATGGCGGAGACGTCGTTAAAAGCAAAGAGCGCAGTGAATTGCCGCGAGGACTTCAGAATTTTAACTGCGGCGCGGTGCCCGACTTCCGGCGAAGGAGAGTTCTCGTCGAGCTGGGCGACGAGTAAGGGATCAATGTGAATATCGAGACGGCGCGCCTGGGAGCGGATGGCGTTCCATCGAGACTCGGCATCGGCGGTGAACGATTGACCGCGGATGAATGCGATCCGCTTGTGTCCGAGGTCCGTCAGATGTTGCAGGGCGAGCTCGGCCGCCATCTCGTGATTCAGCACGACGTAGGTCACACCTTCGACGCGATCGTGTCCGGAAACGGACACGACGGGGATTGGCAAATGCTGGGCGTAAGGCGTATCCACCGTAATCAAGCCTTCAACACGGCGCTCAAAGAGCATGCGCGGATAACGCTCAAGTGACTCCGCGTCGCGGCGATGGCTGGTCACGAGACAGAGGTAGCCATCCTGGCGGAGCCGTTCTTCAATCCCGTTGAGCACGATCGCCGAGTAGCCATCGCTGAATTCCGGGACGAGCACGCCGACGGCATAAGTGCGCTGGGATTTCAGCGAGCGGGCGACAAAATTCGGCCGGTAGTTGAGCTTGCGCGCCGCCTCGAATATACGTTTTTTTGTAGTCTCGGGAATTGCCTTTGCGCCGGCCGATCCATTGAGAACGAAAGAAACGGTTGCCGTGGAAAGGCCAACGTATTCAGCCACTTGTTTGAGGCCGACTGGACGGTGATGTTCCATTGCCGATCCGGACTTGGTGTGGGGAGACACGGCGCGAGTCTCGCACATTCATGGCACATCTTACAAGCCTCGCGGAACTCGTGTAATTCCTGCATAGGCGTAGTTTTCAGTACAAGGTAAAAAAAATCGTTAATTCTGCCTCTTGACAACACAAAGATGAGCGAAGTATGCTTCGCCGTCTACTTAAACGATTAAGTAGGCGGATTGTATGCGGAGGAGAGACCTGTGAAGCGAACCCGCGCTCCAGTTCGCAGGGTGTGAACTCAAAGGAATTCGAGGCTAACTTCCGGGTCCATAGGCCAGCCGTCAACAGATGCAACGCACGTGAGAGAACAATGAAGGCATCGTATCTTTCGGTGACTATTTTGCTGTTGTTTGCGCTCTTGTTCGGGTGTTTACCGTCCACTGCGCAACAGAAGCCACAGCAGGTTGTGATTGACGTATCTGCGCCTACTACTCCGTTTCCACACTTCTGGGAGCAGATGTTCGGGTCGGGCCACGCGGCACTCGTACTTCGCGCGAACTACCAGAAGGACCTCCGGTCGGTAAAGAAGGTTACAGAATTCCGCTATGTGCGGTTTCACGCGATTTTTGACGATGACTTAGGCGTTTATAACGAGGACAGTCACGGGAACCCGGTCTACAACTTCCAGTACATCGATGAGATATACGATGCGCTGCTGACGAACGGGGTTCGGCCCTTCGTTGAGATCAGCTTCATGCCGAAGAAGCTCGCCGCAAAACAATCCATTCAAGCATTCTGGTATAAGCCGAATGTTTCTCCGCCAAAAGATTACGCCAAGTGGGATGCCTTGATTCGTGCCTTTGCTCAGCACCTGGTGAATCGCTACGGAATTGACGAAGTCTCGAAGTGGTATTTCGAAGTGTGGAACGAGCCCAACATCGACTTCTGGGCGGGGGTTCCGAAGCAAGCGACGTACTTTGAATTGTACGATCACACGGCAAAAGATCTTAAGTCGGTGAGTCCGCGTTTACGAGTTGGGGGACCAGCTACTTCGTCAGCACATTGGATTCCGGAGTTTATTGCACATTGCGCGAAAAATGACATACCCGTTGATTTCATCTCGACTCACGGCTACGCAGACGACACGGTGCAGAACCTGTTTGGAACGAACGAAAACATACCCATGGATCAACGTGTTTGCCGGGCGATCAAGAAAGTGGACGGCCAGATCCGGTCTTCGGCACGTCCGAAACTGCCCCTGATGTGGACAGAGTGGAACGTTCCCTCGTTCGACAGCCTGAAGGCGCGTGACACGATTTATGTTGGGGCCGCTCTCGCCGACGACGTGCGCCAGTGCGACGGGCTGGTCGACATGATGTCGTTCTGGACGTTCGACGATGTATTCGAAGAAAACGGACCGATCGCATACCCGTTCTCCGGACAGTTTGGATTGATCGCAGAGGGCGGCATCAAGAAGCCGAGCTACGACGGGTTCGCGCTGCTGCATAAGCTCGGTCACGAGAGGCTGGCGAACGCAGCGCACAACGTGCTGGTGACAAAACGGAAAGACGGCACGCTGGCGATTGCGACGTGGAACCTGGTGGATCCGCCGAAGAAGGGTGAATCGGAACCGATGCGGTTTACGTTCCACGACGTCGATCCCGACGCGAGGTATGCGGTGTACCGGCTGGACGCCACGCATGGGAATACGCTGGCGGCATATGAGGCGATGGGTAAGCCGCAATATCCGACGCAAAAGCAGATCAAGGAACTCAATGCGGCGTCGGTGATTGTTCCGGAATACGGCTCGCTGAAAAACGGAACGGCGGAATTCGATCTGTCGCCGAACGAGCTGCTGATTATGGAGATTTCGCGCGGTACGTCGGCGCCCTAATAGCCGGTGCCGGCTTTCGATTCGGGAATGACTTTGGGTGGACAAAAGTGCCTGCTATTGGAGGGAAGAGACAGCAAGGAATAGATTCACAAGTAGATATATGTTCCTGAAGATCCGCGGTTTTCTGTTGCTTGGAACGATGTAAGGACGATCCGGGTTGCGAACAACGGGTGGAGTGACGGATGAGGGCGACGCCTTGATCCGGCACAACCGTTACATTGACGAGCAAATAGACAAACCATGCACGGATAGTACAGACCTCAAACGACGGGACGTGAAATTGTTCAACAATTTCACCTCTTGACATTGAAATTTGATCGAAGTATGTTTTTCCGTCTACTTAAACGATTAAGCGGATGGATTGTATGCGGAGGAGACACCTATGAAGCGATCGTTCGCCCCAGTTCGCATCCTGCTGTTTTGCCTGCTGATGCTGGCAGTTTCACTGCCCGCCGTTGCGCAATTTCGCGCCTCACTGCGCGGGACAGTGACCGATCCCCAGGGCGCGGTGGTTCGCGGCGCGACAGTGACACTGCTGAACACCGGTACGAGTCAGAGCCAAGAGTCAACTACGGACTCGAACGGCATCTATCAATTCAATGCTCTGCCGCCAGCCATGTATCGGCTCACGGTCAAATCGAAAGGCTTCCAGGAGAAGGTGCTGGATAATGTGCGTATCATTGCCGAACAGCCCAACGGGCTCGACGTGCAACTGGAGATTGCAGGAACCAAGCAAGTTGTCACGGTCTCTAGTGCGCCCCCGGCGCTGAATACAGAATCAGCCACAATCAGTGGCACGATCTCAGACAAGCAGATTCAGAACATGCCGTCGTTCGGACGCGACGTGTTTCAACTGATCCAGCTGACGCCCGGAGTATTTGGCGACGGGTCGCAAGGCGGTGGCGGTGGCGCAAACAATTTGCCCGGCACGCAGGGCCCGGGTGGCACCGGCGGCAACCAGGGAATCTTCCAGACGGAGAATGGTCCGCAGGCGTTAGCCGCAGGTCAGCAGTACGAGAGCAACAGCTATTCGATTGACGGTATCAACACCACAAGCGCGGTTTGGGGCGGAACGACGGTTATCACACCGTCGGAAGATTCCGTACAAGAGGTACACGTCGCGGCCAATAGCTACGATGCTGAGAACGGCCGCTTCAGCGGGGCCCATGTTAACGTAATTTCGAAGAGCGGCACCAACGACTACCACGGTAGCCTGTTCTTTACCGCCCACCGGCCAGGTCTGAATGCCTATCAGCGGTATAACGGCCCAAATAACAGCGTGCTGAGAGACCCGAGCTTCTTTAACCAGCTCGGCGGCAGCGTCGGAGGCCCGATCTGGAAGAAGAAGGTCTTTTTCTTCTTCAACTATGAGACGGTTCGCAGTCCCGCAGCCCAGAAGAACATTGCGAATGGATGGTATGAAACTCCTTCGTTTGCCTCGTCTGCGCTGGCCAATAGTATCGCGGCGAAGTACCTGAACTTTGCGGGGTCGGCTCCCAATGCCATCGGTATGAATAATGCCACCTGCGCCGATGCCGGACTGACCCAAGGGGTAAACTGCCAGGTCATTCCCGGCAAGGGCCTGGATATCGGCTCACCCTTGACGAGCGGCCTGGGAAATCAGGATATGTCGTGGACAAGTACCGGTAATCCTGGCGTTGGCAACGGCCTTGACGGAGTGGCGGATATTGCGAACTACATTACGGAGAGTTCGAGCAGTTACTCGAAGGCCCAGTACAACGGGCGCATCGATGCCAATATCACCAACAACGACCGTCTCAGCGGCGCCATCTACTGGGTTCCGCAATCCAGTACGTTCCTGAACGGTCCGGCACGTCAATACAACATTTTCCATCACAGTCAAATCAACGACGCATTCTCGCTGATCTGGAACCACATCTTTTCGCCCACCATGCTCAACGAGTTCCGCGTCAATGCTGCCGGATGGCGCTGGAATGAGATCACGTCGAACCCACAGGCGCCGGTCGGACTGCCTACCGACTTCATCGATACGATGGGCAGCGTCAACTTGAGTCAGTTTGGTCCCAGCGTTGGCAGCATTCTGAACCAGTGGACGTATACCTACAGCGACGTGGCGACCAAGGTTGTCGGGCGCCACATGATCAAGTTCGGCGGCGACATGACGCAACTGCATTACCTGAACGACTGCCCCGGTTGCGGCGTGCCGCACTACAACTTCTTCAACATTTGGTCCTTCCTGAACGATGCGCCGCATGCCGAGGGCGCTGCGTTTGATCCACACACCGGCATTCCCACGATTTTCCGTCAGGACGACCGCACGAACATCTGGGGATTCTTTGTCCAGGATGACTTCAAAATGCGGCCGAACCTGACGATCACCATGGGGCTGCGCTGGTCCTACTTCAGCCCGCTCCGCTCCAAACAGAACAACATGTATGTGGCGATTCCCGGGTCTGGATCGAATTACCTCACGGGGCTGACGGTAGCGAAGGGAAATTCGTGGAATGCGCAGAAGAATAATTTCGGTCCCCAGATCGGTTTTGCCTGGAGTCCGAGCATGTACCACGACCGGCTGGTGATCCGCGGCGGTTACGGCTTGAACTATAACCAGGAGGAAATTGCCATCTCCGCCAACATCCAGAACAACCCCGGGCTAGTGGTATTCTCCGGGCTGAACATGGCCACGCCGGGTACGCCGAACCCTGGCATTACATACGCGACAGCTTCGACTCCCACTTCACTCACGGGCTATCCGGCAAACCCGAATTTCGTTGTGGCATTTGGAGCCAATGGATTGCCCACATCGGGATCCGTCAATGTCGCGATCTTCCCCCGGACTCTACCGACCACGCGCGTGCACCACTACTCGTTGCAGATGGAATATAACCTTGGGCACGATTTCATCGCGTCGCTGGGTTACCAGGGAAGTCTGTCGCGCAACATCTATTTCCACGAAAACCCGAACGCTGTCCCTGCGACAAAGGGCTACGCGCTGAACCCGCAGATCAGTGGCGGCGATTACTGGGGTGTTTCAGGCTGGGCAAATTACAACGCCATGCTGGCGGAACTCAAGCATCAGTTCTCGCATCAGTTCATGGCCGATGCTCAATTCACCTGGTCCAAGAGCATGGACACGAGTTCCGGTCCGTACTTTGAACAGCCGTATCCCTATGCCCTCCAACTGAATTACGGACCCTCCGATTACAACGTCACCAAGGCGTTCAAGCTGTTCGGTGTATGGCAGCCAGTGATCTTCCACGGCAATAATTGGCTGGAAAAAGTCGCTGGCGGCTGGTCGATCAGCGGAATCCTCAACATCCACTCCGGGTTCCCGTGGACACCAGTGATGGGTATTACTGGTGGAAATCTTTACTGCGGGACCTGCGGCTACGGTACGGTATTCCCCGCGGCTTATCTCGGAGGCGCCGGGTCCAACACAGGCAACGACTCCTTCAAAACGCTTGGCGGTTCGAACTTCCCCAACGGCGGACCGGCGTATTTCGCGGGTCCGACGTACACGGCGTATACCGGCAACGCTTCCGGCACAGCGGTACCTCAGTCTCCGGGCGTGCATCGCAACTCGTTCATCGGGCCTGGGTACAAGGATGTCGATATGACGCTTGTCAAGTCGTTTGGCCTGCCGAAGATGCCGGGCCTCGGCGAGGACGCCAAGGTTGAGTTCCGGGTCGATGCATACAACGTGTTCAACAATCTGAACCTGGCGAACATTTCCAACTTTGTATGCACCGTCGATTCCACCGGGGCTTGCATGGCGGGGAGCGCCAACTCCAATTTCGGCTTGGCTACATCCGCTCTCGGAGCACGTGTAGTCACGCTGGGGGCCCGCTTTAACTTCTAAACTTGTTCCTCCCCACGCAAGGGGGTGGCTTCGGCCGCTCCCTTGCGATTCCCAAGGATTGCTGCATGCGTGCACGTTTTGCCGTGGTTTTCTCGATTATCGCTTTCGTGTTTCTTGGTGGCCTCCAGATACTTGCGCAGAGCTCTCCGGCGGAGCAGCAGGTCACCGTCGATCTCGCCGCACCGTCCCATCCGCTGCCGCATTTTTGGGACGAGATGTTCGGCTCGGGGCGCGCCATTCTCAGTCTGCGCTCCAGCTACCGTCACGATCTGCGGGCAGTGAAGCAAGTGACGGACATGCGCTATGTACGCTTCCACGGCATCTTCATGGACGAGGTTGGCGTCTACAGCGAAGATGCAGAGGGAAATCCCGTCTATAACTTTTCCTATGTCGACCAGATCTATGACGGCCTGCTGAAGAACGGCGTGAAACCATTCGTTGAACTCAGCTTTATGCCGAAGGATCTCAGCTCCAATCCGGCCGCGCTGCACGCCTTCTGGTATAAGCCGAACGTCGCGCCGCCAAAGGACTGGAATAAGTGGGCAGACTTCATCAAGGCGTTCACGCAACACCTGGTGGATCGCTATGGCATCGATGAAGTTTCCACGTGGTATTTCGAAGTCTGGAACGAGCCGAACCTTGACTTCTGGGTTGGCAATCCCAAGCAGGAAACCTACTTCAAGCTCTACGACGTGACGGCCAAGGCGATCAAGAGCGTCAGCCCGCGCCTGCGCGTGGGTGGCCCGGCGACGGCGCAGGCCGCGTGGGTCGGCACGTTTATCCGCCACTGCGAAGAAAACCACATTCCGCTCGATTTTGTCTCCAGCCACGTTTACGGCAATGACTCGGCGGAAAACGTCTTCCATACGAACGAAGTGATTCCACGCGACAAGATGGTCTGCCGCGCCGTTGGCAAGGTGCACGACGAAATCCTTGCGTCCTCGATGCCGCACCTGCCGCTCATCTGGAGCGAGTTCAATGCGTCATACATGAACGAGCCGAACGTTACGGACTCCACTTACATGGGGCCGTGGATGGCCGACACGATTCGCCAGTGCGACGGCAAGGTGGACATGATGTCGTACTGGACCTTCTCGGATGTCTTTGAAGAGCAGGGCGTCATTAAGGAGCCTTTCTACGGCGGTTTCGGCCTAGTGGCCGAGGATGGCATCCCCAAGCCGGCGTTCAACGCATTCGCATTACTGCACAAACTCGGTGATGAGCGCATCGAGAACAAGGCAGACAACATCCTGGTGACGAAGAAAAAAGACGGTACGGTGGTGCTCGCCGTCTGGAACCTCGTCAACCCCGGCGACACCGGAGCCACAAAAACCGTTGCGCTGAAGCTGGAAGGAAAACCGGCGTTGCACGAAGCCACGATCTATCGCGTCGACGATTCGCATGGCGATCCGCTGCCGGCGTACAAGCGCATGGGAAGCCCGCGCTACCCCACGCAGAAGCAGATCGGGGAATTAATCGAAGCGGCGAAGCTTCCTGCTCCGAAGCGGGAGGCCATCTCCGGAACGTTGCGAATCACCCTGCCGGTAAATGGGCTTGCCGTGGTCGAGTTGCATTAGAATTCAGGGTGCCAGGCGCGAATAGAATTCAGGACAGAACGTGAATCGTAGAGAGTTGTTGAAGCTGTTTTCGCAGGCGCTCATTGCCATACCTCTGTTCGACATGAGCATGATCAGCTCGTGTGGCAGAGGCAAGACGAGTTCGACGCCGGCCTCGCCGGGTTCCTCTTACACCGGGACCGACGATCAATTGCTCGACGACATCGAGCGCGCCAGCTTCCAGTTCTTCTGGAACCAGGCGGGTAGCGGTACCGGACTGGTGAAGGACCGCGCCAATGCCACCCGCAGCGACAGTTACACGGCTGCCAGCATCGCTTCCACCGGCTTTGGGTTAACGGCGCTTTGCATTGGCGATCAGCGCGGCTACGGAGCTGCCGCTGATATCAAGGCGCGCGTGCTTACCACGCTGCGCTATGTCGCCAATCAACTCACCAACGTGCACGGCTTCTACTACCACTTCATCGACTGGCAGAGTGGCGCGCGGATGTTCAACTCGGAAGTGTCGTCGATCGACACGGCGCTTTTTCTGTGCGGCGTGCTGACCTGCCGCCAGTACTATGCATCAGACTCGGAAATCGTCAACCTTGCAACGCAGATCTACAACCGCGTCGATTGGCCGTGGATGCTGAATGGCGGCAGCACGCTCTCCATGGGCTGGACACCGGAGTCAGGATTTCTTGCGGCAAGGTGGGATACATATTGCGAATTGATGATGATCTATCTGCTTGGCATCGGTTCGCCGTCAAACCCGCTGGCCCCGGCGACGTGGAAGGCCTGGAGCCGACCAACGGTGACGTATCAGGGCTACACCTACATTTCGGGCGCACCGACACTCTTCACCCACCAGTTCTCGCACGCATGGTTCGATTTCCGCAACAAGCGCGACGACTATACCAATTACTTCCAGAACTCAGTACTCGCAACGCAGGCGCACAAGGCGTTCTGCATCTCCTTGCAGCCGCAATTTTCGGATTACACGGATGCGCTGTGGGGTATCACCGCTTCGGACTCGGTGAACGGGTATGTCGCGTGGGGAGGTCCTCCCAAGACTGGGCCAATCGACGGAAGCGTCGTTCCCTGCGCGGCTGGCGGCTCCGTGGCTTTCCTTCCCCAAGACTGCCTGCAAGTGCTGCGCACCATCCGCACAACCTATGGCGCGAAGGCCTGGGGACGCTACAGTTTTGTCGACGCATTCAATCCGTTGACCAACTGGTATAACGCCGATGTGATTGGAATTGACCTTGGCATCGCGATGCTGATGGCAGAGAACTATCGTTCGGGATTCGTCTGGCAGACGTTCATGAAGAATCCGGAAGTGCAGAATGCGATGACGCTGGCGGGGTTCACTAACACGTCATCTTCAAAGACCTTGCCGTCCAAGTAGTGCCTACATCGCAGGCGCGAGCCCATCCGCTATAGGTTTACGTCCCACCCGCCGTTTGCGCGCAGTGTTTCGATCTCCTTGCACGCCATCTCACGCAAACGCATATAGTCCGGCTTGATGACGCGATTCAGCGGCATTTGTCCCGCTTCCAGCACAACGTAATGCCGCGGCCGCATGTACGGTGAAAGTGCTCGCGCATGCCGATGAAGTTCCTGGTCGGATATCTCCGCTCCAGGCTCCTTCTCGATGAACGCCACTACCGCTTCGGAGATCATTGCATGCTCCACTCCCACCACTGCGCAGGAAGCAACTTTTTCATGCAGGCACATGTGGTTTTCCACGTCGGCGGGAAAGACCTGGTATCCGAAGGGTTTGATGACGAGCTTTGCGCGACCGGTGAGATGGAGACCGCGCGCATCCTTGCAGCCGATGTCTCCGGTGTAGAGGAAGCCGTCCTTAGAAATCGTTCGCGCGGTTGCCTCGGGGTCGCTCACGTATCCAAGAAATGTTTGCGGACCGAGGAAGCAGATCTCGCCAAGTTCCCCGTTCGGCAGTTCATCACCAGCGGAGCCGTCTTCGCGCATCGGAGCACGCACCGACATTTCGTAAACAGGCATTGCCGTTCCGAGTCCCACGAAAATACCGTCCGCGTGTGCCGACTCCACCTGCACGTAGGTGCAGAATCCGGCCGCTTCAGTCAGGCCTAATCCAGTCGCGACAACCGGCGCCATTGTCGCCAGCTTATCCACGAAAGCCTTCGAGACCTGCTGTCCACCATAGGCGGCGAAGTGGAGGCTGTTGAGGTCGAAGCTGTCATATTCCTTCAACCGCCACTCAAAGTTGAACATCGCGGGAATCTGTCCCACCGTCTCGACTCCGCAATCCTGAATTGCCTTGAGCGATCGCATTGCATCGAACACCTCGAGCAGTACGGCGGTCCCTCCACCGAACAGCGTGCCCATCAGCAGTTCTGTCTGGCAGCCGACGTGAGATGGCGGAAGGTTGACGAGCGTGCGCGTTCCCTTGTCCCCACCGAAGAACGCGGAGCTGATGCACATGCACTGGCAGCTGATATTGCGGTGGGAAAGCAGCGCAGGCTTTGGCGAACCAGTGCTTCCGGTGGTGAAGATTACCAGCGCACCATCATTCTCGTTGACCTGGGCAGTGGCGTGTTCATAAGCAACTCGCGCTTGAGTTGCCATTGCCGAATTGCCTTCCGCGAGTGCGCGCGCATGCGCGGCGAGTGTGAACCACGACTCAGCGCCTTCGATAGTTTCTTCCGGCGCGGAGAACTGCACGAAGTGCGTGATGAAGGGACACTGCTTCTGCACGGTGCGTCCCAACTCGCGAAAGTCGGCGAAAGACGTTGCTCCGAGGAAGACAAACATCTTCGGACGAAGCAGGTTCAACGAGCGCAGGACCTCGGTTGGAGCCAAACGCAAGTCCAGTGGAGCCATGATCGCTCCGATCTGGAAGCAGGCATACTCGAGCACTACATGCTCGGTCAGTAGGGGAAGGGAAGTGGCGACAAAATCCCCGCGACACAGACCCATGCCCAGCAGTTGCATGGCGAGCGTCCGCGATTCGCGCTCGAAGGTTGCCCAATCCATCTCCTGTCCACGGCTGGCATTGATCAGCATCGGTGCATTCGGTTTTTTGCGCGCCCATTTGCGGACGACACCGTGCAGCAAATGGCGGCCGGCGAAGCGTTCTTCGAAATCGCGCAGGGTAAGTCGTGGAATGGCGAGAGGGGGCATCGCATCGTCACTCGAAGTTGGAATCGCGATCATGCGTCGCGGTGAACCGTTGCGGGTGAAAAAGCCGGCAGGCAAACGGCAATGTATTCGGCGCCCTGCGGAGTGAAGTACTGTATCCACTCGCCCTTATGGCAGATCACGGCTTGGCCTGCATGCACTTCGATTACCCCGTCCCTGTGCCGCACGTGCAGAGCGCCGCGCAGCACTACCGTGAACTCGTCGAACTCAGGGGTCTGGCCCGGTTCTTCCCATCCTTCGGGGCTGCGCATGTGCGCGATGCTTACCTCGCCGGTGTTGCTGTTTGCGCGTCCGACGTATTCGTCGATCAATTTCGGCTTGGTCCCTGCGGCTTCAATGCGAGTGGGAACGGAAATCAATGTCGGCAAGTTGGTGTTCTCCTCGAAAACTTCATTTGGCGCAAGGCTACATTTTATATGCGGCCATGCTACGAGCGTATCGTCCCGGCGCATATCGCGCGATTGAATTCAGCACCAATGTGTAGAGTCTTTACCCCGGCGATTCCATCGCAGGGAAGGTTCGCCCGAGTGACCGCGGAATTTCCGGCGAAACGGGACAACGCGCACAGAGATTTTCCGAGTCCAGAAATTTCCGTAAGATGAACCACAACTTGCTGAAGCGATAGGACTTTCGATGAATGGTGTTTACGAAGCGCCAGGTGCGATGCATGACATCAAAAATTTGTTCTTGACTTGACTTAGTAAAGAGTCCTAAATTACTCCGCGATACAGCCCCTGGAGATTCCGGCCACAGAAATGAAGCGTAATCCCAATCCGCCAGTACCAATTGGCATGGACCTGGACTTAGAGAGTCCTGCCGTCCCCGCGCGTCCGAAGCGGATGCGAGAGGTAAACTGCCGGGAGTTGCTACGCCTGTTGCGGCAGACCTCACCGTGTTCACGAGCGGATCTGGTGCGCTCTTCCGGGCTCACCGCTCCCACGGTTTCAGCCGGAATTGCCGCGCTGCATCGCCGCGGGCTGGTTGATTTCATCGGGTCAGGAACGTCGAACGGCGGACGGCCGCCACGCCTATTGCAGTTCAGTGCCGAGCACGGTTATGTCTTTGGCGCCGATATCGGCGGTTCCAACGTGCGGCTCGCATTGGCGGACTTGAACGGCACGGTACGCGGCCGGTGGAGCGCTGCTTTACGCTCCGACCGCAGTCCGGAGGCGGTCACGGAGATGCTGGCAGCCGGGGTTGCGCAACTTCGCCAGCAGAACAGTATTCCGGCGAAGAAGGTTCTCTGTATCGCGGCCGGTGCGCCTGGCATTACCGACGTGCAAGCGGGCCGAGTAATTTCCGCGCCGAACCTCACCGGCTGGGACGATGTGCCAATCCGCCAGCTCATCGAAGACAAGACTGGACTAGCGGCACGAGTGGAGAATGACGTGAATTTGGGCGCACTCGGCGAGAGCTGGTGCGGCATGGCGCGTCACGTCCGCAACTTCATTTTTCTGGCGATCGGCACTGGCGTCGGCGCCGGCCTCGTGGTCAACGGCAAGCTATATCACGGCGCGAACTGGTCCGCCGGTGAAATCGGTTACCTGCTGGTTCCCGGACTTCCCAATCTCATCCTCGACGTAAATCAGCTAGGCGTTCTGGAGAGTGTGATTGGTGGAAAGGGAATCGAAACCGCGTGGGCGGAGCGATGTTCACGGGCGGGGATCAGCAACTCTTTGCAGTCGCTTCGCGCGACCGAAGTCTTCGATAGGGCGAGCGAAGGGGATGAAATGGCCCGCGAGGTGCTACACCGCACTGCGGAAATACTTTCCCTCGCGATCACCAACATCAGTCTCGTTCTGAATATGTCGCTGGTCGTGCTTGGTGGTGGAGTGGGACGCCATACGGCGCTGCTTGAAGCGACGCGCCAATTTCTTAATCGTCATCATTTTTCGCGGCCACAGTTGGCTGTCAGCAGTCTGGGAGCGGATGCCCAGTTGTACGGCGCCGTCTGGCTGGCCTTACAGACTGCCGAAGCGCACGGTTTTCGGCGCATTCCGGTTCACAGTGGGGAAGTTCCGGTGGAAGCCTAGAGACAGACCAGAGTTTTCAGGTTATATGCAGAACGTAGTTTAGAAGACTTTATAAACGTATTTTAGTAAGCGGTCGGCGGTGATACGGCCATAATTCTCTTTCGGGAGTGAACGCATGGCACGGCAAACACAACACCTACAGTCCTCGACGCCGATGCGGCAACGAGGTATTTCGGCCAGGGCGATGATCCTGGTCACATTGCTTCTCGCCGTCCTGCTGTATACGGCCGGCGCGTGGGCACAATCACAAGCGATTAACGGAACCATCCGCGGCAGAGTCGCCGATCCCAATGGCGGCGCTGTTCCGGACGCTTCGGTTACGATCTTGAATTCCGCGACAGGATTCACCAAGACAGCGCAGAGCGGAACGGACGGCTACTACGTCTTTCCGAACCTGCCGCTGGGAACCTACACGGTTACGGTAACGAAGGACGGCTTCTCTACGTTGAAGGCGTCTAACGTTTCGGTTGAGGCAGGCAAGATAGCGGTCATTGACGCTCCGCTGAAACTGGCCAGCGTGGCGACCGAAGTTGTGGTGACCGGTGGTGCTCCCATCGTTGAGCCCAACAAGGTCAACATTGGCCGCACGATCGACACACGCGAGGTGGAAAATCTGCCTCTGCCTTCGCGCAACCCTTACAATTTCATCCTCTTCCAGCCTGGTGTGACCGGTCACCCCAATCCGGAACTTGGTATTCCGCGCACGGTGAACACCAACGGATTGATGGACCGCATCAATTACCAGATGGACGGCATGGTGGACACGGAGTCCGACCGCTACGGTCTGCGCCTGTTCCCGATCTCCGATACCTACGTCAGAGAGGTACAGACGATCTCGAACAGCTACGCGCCGGAATTTGGCGGCACGGCTGGCGATATCTTCAACGTCATCACTAACTCGGGCACGAACGAATTTCACGGGTCGTTCCAGTGGATTCACCGCTGGATTGGCGCAACGGCGCGTCCGATTCTGCTCTCTCCAACTGCCAAGAAGCCGGACTTGAAGGAAAATGATTACTCCATGAACGCCGGCGGCAGGATCATCAAGGACAAGCTCTTCTGGTTTACGGGCTACGAGCACCTGACCCGCGGACTACCGGCAACCAACACGATTACGCCGGCAAACGCTACGGCTCTGGGGATCAATTCGAATCTTCTGGTGCCGGCTCCCGGTCTTGAGCACGCTACTTTCTTCAACGTGCGCACCGACTGGACGGTCAATTCGAAGAACCAGATGTTCCTCCGTTACAACTACTTCCGCAACGAATTTCCATTCAATACCAACGTTGGCGGACTTTATGCTCTCGACGCATCGTCGGATTTCCATGATCGCGCGCACGTATTCGGCATGCAGTGGGTCACCACTCTCACGCCGAACCTGTTGAATGAGTTCCGCGCTTCATTCCCGTACCGCAACGAGAAGCACGTTGGCGGACCACTGACAGGACCCGGACCGGCAGTTACCATTTCCGGTGTGGCGAACTTCGGGGGCACCACCGCCGCGGGCGACAAGTTCCAGGAAAAGATTCCCAACTTCAATGAGAACCTAACCTGGATTCACGGCACGCACTCGTTCAAATTCGGCGCGGCATGGCAGGAGAACGCTGACGTACAAGCGGCCGATACCTACACCCAGTACATCTTCAGCTCGATTTCGAATTACATGCTGGCAAAGTCCGGCGCAAATCCGTTCGCCTACAACACGGTAAACGTGAGCAACGGTGGCTCTGGGCTTCATTACAATTCGGTGTTCTGGAGCTGGTACGCGCAGGATAGCTGGCAGGTGACGCCGAAGTTGATGGTCACCTACGGCCTCCGCTACGACAAGTTCGTGCCGGCGCAAGCGGACCCGAACGCTCCGTTCGTGTATTCGCGCAACTTCGCGTCACCTTCTACGAACTTCGCTCCGCGGCTTGGATTCGCATACCGCATCAACGAAAAAACCGTATTACGCGCTTCCGGCGGTATCTTCTACGATCCTCCGGCAACCAATACGTGGTTCAATTCATTGTTGAACAACGGTTCGGCGACGTCGTCTCCGTCGATTTCGTACAATTCGCCGGGCGCACCTGCGTTTCCGACGATGGTGAGTTCGCTTCCTCCAACACCCGGTCCCAAAGACGTGACGACCGTAGGGCCGAACTTCCAGAATGCGCGCGTGATCAACGCCAGCCTGGAAGTGTCGCGGGAACTGACGCCGAACGACGCGGTTACTCTCGGATACGTCTTTACGGGCGGTCGTCACTTGACCTACCTGTACAACATGAACTTGATCAACCCGACCGGCACACTGGCCGATGGGCGTCCGATTTTCTCGTCGTCGGTCAATGCATCGACGCGTCTCTACCCGCAGTTCAACAACATCCTGTTGCAGAACTCGGGTGCGAACTCGAGCTACAACGCGATGTTGCTGTCGTATACGCACCGGCTGACCAAGGGACTTCAGTTCAACGCTTCGTACACATGGATGCATGCCATCAGCGATGCTCCGGATGCGAACAGCTTTGAGCAGAACGTCAGCATCGAAGACCCGACGAACCTGCTGCGCGATCGCGGCAACAGCACCATCAACCGCCCGCAGTCGCTCACATTCAGCACCGTTTTGCAGCCCCAGTTCCATTTCACGAACAAGGCGCTCAATGCCGTGATGAATAACAATATGTTTGCCGTCCTGGGAAATCTCTCCTCGGGTGACGAGCAGAACATTACTGCCAAGTCGGTTCTCAATGGCGATGCCAAAACAGCCGGCGTCACTCGCCCGTTGTTCGTTGGCCGCAATACCGTTCGAGGGCCGGCCATCTACCAGGTTGACCTGCGCTATACCCGCACCATTGGAACTTTCTGGGACAGGGTAAAGCCGCAGTTCTTCCTGGAAACCACCAACCTGTTCAACCATCCGAACGTGACGAGCCTGAACACGTCCGTTCTAACGAACAGCAGCGGATACCCAGTTAACTCTTTGGGTACCGTCATTCCGCTACCCACCACGTTCAGTCCCGTGGGGTCCGTACTGGAAGCGCGCATTGTGCAGTTTGGCCTTGCCGTGCGCTGGTAATTAACGCGACCCGCCGGGCGAAAGTCCGGCGGGTCCCTTACCTGCCGTCAGGATTATGACGGCCTATGGGAATGCCTTGACCCGCAAGAGCGATGAAAACCGGCCTGATTCCGTAGAGAGCGTGCAAGAGAAGTTTCCCGCGCCCATCTACACAGAGACCGTGTTGGCCGTAAATTTCGAAGACGCAAAGCGCTATTTTCTTGATGCTCTCATTGAGCTTCATTACGCACATACGCTGATGCTGGCTCGCCAGGGTATTCTTCCAACGGAAGACGCGCGTGTGCTGCTTCGCGCGCTGGATGAACTTGATCGCGACGCGATTCGCAAAGCGCGCTACGACGGAAGCGTCGAAGACCTCTTCTTCTTTGTCGAGGAAAAGCTGATTGCTGCTTGCGGCGTGGACCTCGCTGGCCGCATGCACACCGCGCGCAGCCGCAACGATATCGACCTCACGCTCTATCGCATGGCAGTCAGACGCGAGCTACTGCGAATCGCCGCGGCAGTGCTCGATGTCCGCACGGCGTTGATCGACCTCGCCGTGGAGAACGTGCGCACGCTGATGCCGGCTTACACCCATACGCAGCCCGCTCAGCCCACCACGCTTGCCCATTATCTGCTCGCTGCCATTGAGTGCTTTGGACGTGATTTCGAGCGGCTGCGCGCGGCTTTCGTAACCGTCAATCGAAATCCGCTTGGCGCGTGTGCCATCACCACCACCGGTTTTCCAATCGATCGTGATTTCACCGCCGAACTGCTCGGCTTCGAGGGCTTGCAGGTAAATTCCTACGGCGCCATCGGCGCCATCGATTACGTGACCGAATCGGCCTCGGCGGTTGCCGTCTGCATGGTCAATCTCGGCAAGCTCGTACAGGACCTGTTGCTGTGGTGCACGGCGGAATTCAATTTCCTGCGCGTCTCCGATGCGTATGTGCAGACCAGCAGCATCATGCCGCAGAAGCGCAACCCGGTTTCTCTCGAACACACGCGCATCCTTGCGAGCAAGGCGTTTGCGCAGTCGCAATCCGTGCTCACTTGCGCGCACAACACGCCATTCGGCGACATCGTTGACAGCGAAGACGATTTGCAGCCGCTTGTCTTCTCGGCATTTGAGGACGCGCACCGCGCGCTCAGCCTCTTTGAAGGCGTCATGTCTCACTGCGGAGTCAACCGCGAGTACATGGAACAGCGCGCGCAGGGAAGCTTCCTGACGGTGACCGAACTGGCCGACACCCTGGCACGCGAAGGCGGCCTCAGCTTCCGTCTTGCGCACCGGCTTGTGCACGCCGCGGTTGAGGAGCTTAGTTCCAATTATGATCGTGACCGGATGGTAGCGGCGATCCAGCGGCTTGCGCCGGAGATTACCGGCGGTCCGCTCAGCATCTCCGAGAAGCACCTGAAGCTTGCGCTGGACGCGCGTCACTTTGTCGAGATTCGCAAGGTGCGTGGTGGTCCGGCCCCGGAGCAGGTTGAATCCGAGATCGTGCTGGCCCGGAAGGAAGTAGGCGATGCGTTGTCGTGGCTCGAAGGAAAACGCGCTCTGCTTGCCGGATATCCGCTTCGGATTCGCCAGGAAATCTCCAATCTTGCTACCGCCGGAAAGCAGGCATAGCTTCGCATGGCGGATGAAACCACAGAACGCCCATTGATTCGAGGCATGGGCCTCGGCACCTCCGTGCTGATGAACATGCTCGACATGTTCGGCGTGGGGCCGTTTATCACGATTCCACTCATCATAGGAGCGATGGGCGGGCCACAAGCGATGCTCGGATGGATTCTGGGCGCGATCTTTGCGATGTGCGACGGCCTGGTGATTTCCGAGCTTGGCGCGGCCATGCCCAATGCGGGCGGATCGTATTACTTCCTCAAGGAGATCTACGGACCCAATAAACTCGGCCGCCTCCTAAGTTTCCTCTTCATCTGGCAGGTCACGTTCAGTGCGCCACTGTCCATTGCTTCCGGCTGCATCGGTCTCTCGCACTATGCCAGCTACTTCTACGCTCCGTTGACGCACGAAGTCGCCGTGCGCCATTTGCATATCACGCTGCCGTTTCTAGGAGAACTCCAGGCGAAGGCGATGTTCTCGATGGCAACACTGCTGGCGATTGCAACGGTCTGTCTCGCGGTGTTCCTGCTTTATCGCCGTATCACCGATATTGCCTGGTTCTCCAAGTTGCTTGCGGTTGGCGTGTTTGGCTCCCTCGGTTGGATCATCTTCACCGGTATAACCCACTTCAATCCGGCCATAGCCTTCAGTTTCCCCAAGGGCGCATTCCACCTCGATCAAAGTTTCTTCACCGGTCTCGGGGCCGCGATGCTGGTATCCACATACGATTACTGGGGCTACTACAACATCTGCTATCTCAGCGAGGAAGTGAAGGAACCGGAAAAGAATGTTCCGCGCGCGGTGCTGATCTCGATCGTGCTGGTTGCGATCATTTACATCACGATGAACATCAGCGTGCTTGGCGTCGTTCCATGGCAGGAGATGATGTCGAGCGCGCACTCCGACACGCGCTTCTACGTGATCTCGGTGATGATGCAGCGCGTCTACGGACACTGGGCCGGATATCTCATCACCGGGCTCATTATCTGGACGGCATTCGCTTCGGTGTTTTCGCTGCTGCTCGGGTACTCGCGCGTTCCGTACGCCGCCGCAATCGACAACAACTATTTCAAGGTCTTCGGAAAGCTGCATCCGAAGCACCGTTTTCCGTACGTGTCCCTGCTGACCCTTGGCGCCGTCTCCATCGCATTCTGCTTCCTCTCCCTTGCGGATGTGATTGCGGCGCTGGTGGTCATAAGGATCATCCTTCAGTTTCTTTTGCAGACAGTGGGTGTCATCGTTTTGCGAATTCGCAGGCCGGACATGCCGCGCCCATTCCGCATGTGGCTGTACCCGTTGCCGGCACTCATGGCTACGGTTGGTTTTGTCTACATCCTTTTTTCACGTCCATATTTCGGAAAAGAAATTCGTTACGCGACTGTTCTGCTCGTCCTGGGCTTGATCATCTATTTTGTGCGGTCGTATTTCCGGCGGGAGTGGCCTTTCGGGCCAGGTACTCTCCAGCCTGCTACCGCATCGGATGCGCCAGTTTCTGATCTCCCGGACAGTCACGAGGCGGATTAATCGCAGGAGGCGAAATGCGTTTTGCCAGGTTATTAACCACTATTGGAGTCCTGTTCGCCGTATTGCTAGCCTGGGCCCAGGACCCGCGCGATGTCAAAATCACACCGCAAGTAGATGCGGTAAAACTTCCAATTGATCGCGGCTCGACCGCGCTCTACCAGACTCTTCGCAAACTCCACACCCGTGCCAGCTTACTTATGATCACCGCCCACCCCGATGATGAGGATGGCGGCATGCTGGCGTACGAGACACGCGGAGAGGGCGCCACGGCAACCCTGCTGACGCTGAACCGCGGCGAAGGCGGACAGAACGTGATGTCCAACGATTACTGGGATCGGCTTGGCGAAGTTCGTACGCAGGAACTCTTACAGGCGGACCGCTATTATGGCGTGCAGGAATACTTTACGCGTGTCGCTGATTACGGCTTCTCGAAGACGAAGGAAGAAGCGTTGTCCAAGTGGACTGAACAGCGCGTGCTCTATGACGTGGTGCGCATCGTTCGCATGACGCGGCCGCTCGTTGTCAGTTCGGTGTTCGTCGGCGGCCCCTCCGATGGGCATGGCCATCACCAGGTTGCCGGAATGATGGCGCAGGAAGTGTTCAATGCGGCGGGCGATCCGAACGTGTTCCCCGACCAGATTAAAGAGGGGTTGAAGCCGTGGAAGCCGCTGAAGGTATACGAGCGCGTGCCGCAGTGGGCCGTGTCGTCGAAGGGCATCTTCGACTATGCGACCGGCCACACTCTTCCGCTGCGGTTCTACGACTACGTGAACAAGACATGGATCACCCACCAACTCTCGACGGACGTAGAGATTCCGGAGGGCAACTACGATCCCATTCTCGGTGAAACCTACGTACAAATCGCGCATAAGGGCCTTGGCTTCCAGAAGTCCCAGAACGGCGGAACGGGCTATGTAGCGCCTACGGGCGTTGAGTCTCCGTATCACCGTTTTGGCTCGGCGATCCCGGTGTCCGGGCAGGAAAAATCGTTCTTCAGCGGAATCGATACTTCGCTGATGGGCATTGCCGATTACGCGAATGGCGGCAACGACGCATTTCTCAAGAGCGGACTGTCGGAGATGACTTCGATCGTCAACGACGCGACGGCGAAATTCGATCCCAAGGATCCCTCGGCGATTGCGCCGCTGCTGGCGAAGGGTCTGAAGACGACACGCGACCTGATTGCCGCGGTGGAGAAGAGCAGCCTGAGCGACACCGCAAAGTACGACATCAATCATGAACTGAAAATCAAGGAAGCGCAGTTCAACGATGGCGTGGTGGAAGCACTGGGACTGAACCTGGTGGCCGCGGTAGCTCCGGAAAAAGCGCCGACGGGAATGTTTGCGCTGGCGCTGTTCCGCGGGCTGTCGCCGACTTTCCAGGTGGCGATTCCCGGACAACAGTTCTGGGTAAAGGTGGAGTTGGATGACCAGAGCCCCAGCCCGATCACTGTGAAAGACGTTTCCCTGAAGGCATCGGATGGCAAGGACTGGATTTTCCAGTCAGAAGGAGCGATGCCGACTTCACTGCCGGACAACCAACCGGCGTCGGTACGCTTCAAGGTGAACGTCCCGAAGGATGCGGCGTACACGAAGCCCTACTTCACGCGTCCGAACATCGAGCAATCCTACTACAACATCAACAACCCGAAATACCTTGGCCTGCCGACCAGTCCGTATCCGCTGACTGCGTGGGCCAACATGGAATACGACGGCGTGCCGATTCGCATGTCGGAGATCGTGCAGTCGGTGGACCGCGTTGTTGGACCGGGATTGGTCCTGAACCCGCTGATTGTGGAACCGGCGATCTCGGTGCGGATGGATCCGAGCGCAGGCATCGTGCCGCTGAGCGGTCAGCAGTTTACGCTGACGGCCATCCTGCACAGCAACGTGAAAGGTTCCGCGGACGGCACGGTGAAACTCGATCTGCCGCAAGGATGGACTTCCTCGCCAGCGGAGGCGACATTCCGCTTCTCCAAGGACGGGCAGGAGCAGAACGTACCGTTCGTGGTGACTCCCTCCGGGTTGCAGCAGAAGGCATACAAGGTTACCGCGGATGCCACGTATGACGGCCAGAGTTACAAGGATGGATACGTGATGACGGGATACCCCGGAGTCCGTCCATACCCGTACTTTACTCCGGCGGTGTTCCGTGCAACCGGCGTGGACGTGAAAGTGGCCAAGAACTTGAATGTGGGATACGTGATGGGTACGGGCGACGACGTTCCGAAGTCGCTTGAGGACCTGGGCATCCACGTGCACTTTCTGTCCGCCTCGGACCTGGCATCGGGCGATCTCTCGAAATACAACGTGATCTTGCTCGGTGTGCGTGCTTACGCGAATCGCGCTGACCTGATCGCCAATAACAACCGCATCCTGGATTATGTGAAAAACGGAGGCGTCGTCGTGGTGCAGTACAACACCGCACAATACAACCACGACTTCGGTCCGTATCCCTACACGCTCCAGACCAGCGAGAATAGAACGGTGACCGATGAGAATTCCAAGGTCAATATTCTCGAACCAAACAATCCGGCGATGATGTGGCCGAACAAGATTACCTCGGCGGACTTCAATGGCTGGGTGGAAGAGCGTGGACACAGCTTCATGGCGAGCTGGGATCCGCATTACGAGGCGCTGGTTGAAACGCACGATCCCGACCAGTCTCCGCAGAAGGGCGGATTACTCTACGCGCGCTATGGCAAAGGTGTGTACGTCTATGCGGCGTTTGCCTTCTACCGTCAACTGCCGGAGGGAGTGCCGGGCGCGTATCGCATCGTGGCCAACCTCCTGAGCCTGGCAGACAATCCCCACCTCAACTCGACCCCAGCGGCCGGGCAGAAGGGGCAACATTAACGATTTCCCCTTGATCCTGTAGAGGATGGCGGGGCCTTCCCCGCCATCCAATTTTTAAAGCGGATAGTAAATGAGCGAGAGGTAAGATTGCCGTATATGAATGCAAGCGTGCCGTCACCGTCCCCGTATTCCACGTTCATGCTCAAGGAGGTCTACGACCAACCGGAGGCCGTCCGCGAGACCCTCCAGCGGCATTTCAATCTTTCGACGGGCGCCGTCATCCTGGATCGTTGCTCGTTTCCGGCACAGGACATTTCACGGCTTCGCAAGATTACGATCGTTGCCAGCGGGGCCAGCCGCCATGCCGGGCTGTGCGGCAAGCTGATGATCGAGGACCTGGTTGGCATTCCAGTGGAAGTCGAGCACGCCAGCGAATACTGCTACCGGCGTCCGCTGCGCGAAGAGAAGTCGCTGGTGGTAGCCATCACGCAATCGGGTGAAACAGGCGACACTATCGCGGCGCAACGCCTGGCGCAGGAGAGCGGCTTCTGCACGCTTGCCATTTCCAACGTCGTCGATTCCACCATCGCCCGCGAGGCAGATGCCACCCTGTTTACGGTTGCCGGAAGGGAAGTCGCCATTCCCGCGACCAAGAGCTTTACCGCGCAGCTCGCCGCTTTGTATCTGCTGGCTATATATCTCGCTGCTGCGCGTCAGTCGCTGGCCCCAGAAGCCATTCGCGCGCGCATCGACGAGCTGGCCGCCGTTCCCCAAATCATTCAGAACATGCTGCCTGCTCTCGACGAGCGGGCCCGCGAAATTGCCGCTTCCTACTATCACGACCAGACGTTTATCTTCCTCGGGCGCGACGTGCATTATCCCATTGCACTCGAAGGCGCGCTGAAGCTGAAGGAAATCTCCTACATCCACGCCGAAGGCTACCCGTCGGGCGAATTGCGTCACGGTCCCACGGCGCTCATTGACAACACGCAACCGGTCGTGGCCATTGCCACGCGCGATCTGAAGGACGAACAGTCCGTCCTGCGATATCAGAAGACCATTGGACTGCTTCGTGAGATTCGCGAGCGTTCCACGCGTCAGGTGCTTGTTGTTTCAGAGGACGACGAAGATATTCTGCGCCTGGTGCCCGATTGCTTCGCCGTTCCATGCGTGTCGGAACTGCTGTCGCCGATTCTCGAGATCATTCCATTGCAGTTGTTCGCGTATCACGTTGCCACGCTGAACAACTACGACGTGGACAAGCCGCGCAACCTGATGAAGTCTGTTCACACAGACTGATTAGTGCGATTGGAAAACTATTCTGAGATGAGGAGGGTTGGCCCGAGTGCCACGGAGGCTAGCTCTTCTTTAGCTCAATCAGGACTCGTCGTGCGACTTCCTTCAGTGTTTCAAAGACGCCATTTCCCTGGAATGCAATAGCCTCGAACACCGGCTCGTCGCGCCGGACCAGTTCTTTCCTGATCTTGTCGACCGGAAGCGCATTGGGCAGGTCGCGCTTGTTGAGTTGCAGCACGTACGGCAATTTCTCGAACTCGTAATTGTGGTCCTTCAGGTTGGCTACCAGGTCGTCCAGCGCCTCGATGTTGGCGTCCATGCGCTCTTCCTGCGAGTCTGCCACGAACACCACTCCGTCCACGCCGCGCAGGATAAGTTTACGGCTGGCCTCATAGAAAACCTGTCCGGGAACCGTATAGAGGTGAAAACGCGTTTTAAAGCCACGAACCGTACCAAGATCAAGCGGGAGAAAATCGAAGAACAACGTACGATCCGTCTCCGTGGCGAGCGAGATCATCTTGCCTTTTTGCTGGTCGGAAGTCTTGTCGAAGATGTACTGCAAATTCGTCGTCTTACCGCCCAGACCCGGGCCGTAGTAGACGATCTTGCAGTTAATCTCACGTGCAGCGAAGTTGATAAAACTCAAGCAAGTGCCTCAGCTATCGGACGCTTGACGCACGGCAAAATTAAAACGTCAAACGCGGGGATTCCGACTGCTCGTCCGCCGCGCTGCTTCCTCGTGCGTGTGTTACTCCGCGCTAGTTACCGCAACGGCGGGATACCCCGTTTATACCACAGCACTTCGATGATGACCCGCGCCAATCTTCGTTCCGCGCCTCCCAAGTTGGTAACGCAGTTACCAAGGTACTGCGACCACTTGCTGCGCGCGGTTCGCTAACGGGTCTCTTTTCTCGGCGGCAGCGGGTAGTAGCCGTCCTTGGCATATACCTTCCAGTTCGAGGATCCGCGTACCTGAACTTCGATGGAACGGTAGATCCCGGCGTTCTGCACCGTCACCGGCGCCGAGTAATAGCCCAGCGTGTACTGATTGCGCGCTTCGTCGGTTAGCTTCGCGTAAGCCCGTTCGATGGCGTCAGTGCTGAACTCCGTCAGCATATCGCCGCCCGTGGCATTGGCGTACTTCGGCAGGATATTGCCGAAGCCCTGGTGTGGCAGCTTGATTCTGTTCAGCCTTCCATATCCCGGTATGGCCGCCGAATCCACCGCCACCGCATAGACAATCACGTTATTCGAGAGCAGAACTTTCAGCACGTCGCTATAGCTGGCGGTGCTGCCGTATTCGCGGCCATCGCTGATGACGAAGATAACCTTACGGCGCGTGCGATCCCGCTGGCCGAGGTCCACTGCCGCTTGCAGGATGGCATCGTTCAGTACCGTCGAGGTGTCGTATGCGTGGTTGTTCGTAATAGGACGCGGCGAACCGGGATCCATCGGGCGTCCATTGACCGACGGGCCGGCCGTCATTGGGCTATCGCTGATTGCCGGGCCGCTGGGCCCGCCCTCCAGCGTTTTGATTTTCGAAAGCGTGGCGTTCGTTCTTTCGCTGAGCGCAGCCAGGAAGTTCTGGCGTTGGCTCACCGTGTTGCCATAGGTGTAGACGGCGATCTCGTCGAAAGGACTGAATGCGCCGGTCAGGGCGGGGAACGTCTGCTGGATCTTTTTCAATGCGACATCCGGCAGGCCCGTGTCGATCACCACCGCCGCCGAGATGGCCAATGGATCGCTGGTGAAGAACGCCAGCTTTTGCGGCTCGCCATTTTCCAGCACCGTGAAGTTCTTGGCGGTCAGTCCATCGACCAGGTGGTCGCGGGAGTCCTTTACGGTCACCGGAACCACCACGTAATTTACGCCTGTCGTGAATTTATAGAGCTGATCGGTACCGCTGCCCGCACCCGTTGGCACGGATCCCGGCGGGACGGTCTTTACCTTGAAGGGCGGCTCGGAAGGCTGCTGTTGGCTGCCCGAGGGCGAGGCCTGTGTCCCGGGGGCCGGTTGGCTCGGAACCGTGGCGTCCGGACCAGGAAAAGTCTTTTTCACAGCCGAGGGGGCGTCGGGAGGCGTTTGCGCGGGCCGCTGCGGACTTTGCGCTGGAGGGCGGTCAGGCGAGGGCGCAGGCGCATCTGGCAACTGCTGCGCCCACATAGGTGTCAGCGCCAGCACCACGGCCCACATTCCCAATACCTGCACTACTTTCTTCATGGTTCCTCCCCGGGGATCCCCCATCTGCCACCGCAAAATAGTCTAGCAACTAATCTATACAGAAGCGGTTTACGTCTACATACTAGATTACGCCGATCAGCGTCTGAACACTATGCAAGCCAGCCTGAAATCCTTCGTGCTGTTCCTCGTGATGGTCCTGGTGCCGTGCGCCATCCTTGCTCAACAATCGCAGCCGCAGTCCCAGCAGACGGAGAACCAGGAACCGCTGGAGACTTTCAAAGTCAACGTCAACGTCGTCAATGTCTACTTCAATGTCAAGGGTAAACACGGCGCGCTCATTCCCGGACTGACGAAGAACGACTTCATTGTCACGGAGGACGGCAAACCTCAGACAATCAAGTACTTCGCCACCGAATCCAACCAGCCGCTCACCCTCGGACTGCTCATCGACACCAGCGGCAGCCAGCAGAACGTGCTGGGCATGGAACAGGACGCCGGCGCCGAGTTCCTCAACCAGGTATTAACCCCGAAAGACCTTGCATTCCTCATCAGCTTCGACATAAACGTCGATTTGCTGCAAGACTTCACCTCCTCGGGACGCGACCTCAGGGCTTCGTTACGTAAGACCCGTATCAACACCGGCGGCGGTGGAGGGGCTGTTGGCATCCCCGGCATCGGCGAAGGCCCCGTTCCGGTTTCGCGCCCCAAAGGCACACTTCTATACGATGCGATTTATCTCGCCGCGCATGACAAGTTGAGAGACGAAGTTGGCCGGAAGGCCATGATCATCCTTACCGACGGCGAGGATCAGGGTAGCCAGGAAACCATACAGGAAGCAATCGAAGCGGCACAGAAGGCTGATGCCATGTGCTACGTCATCCTCATTGCCGACCGTGGCTTCTATTTCTCGCAGGGCGGGTTTTACGGCGGTGACAGTGCCATGCGTAAGCTTGCCGAACAAACTGGCGGCCGGGTGATCAGCGTCGGCAACAAGCCCGATAAATTGCGTGCTGCCTTCGCTGAGATATCAAAGGAGCTGCGCACGCAGTACATGATCGGCTACACGCCCACCAACCAGAAAGCCGACGGCACTTATCGCAAGGTCGATGTCCGTACAGTGGACAAGCAGTACAAAGTCCAGGCGCGCAAAGGGTATTACGCTCCCGGGCCGAAGCAGTAGATCGCTCCGCTCGGCGCATCCCATCAATTGCGCTGCAAACAGCAAGGCCAGCCTGGTTTGGGCTGGCCTTCAATTTTTGCTGCATAGCACCTGCTACGAAGTCGGCGCGTAGTATCCCTTCTTCGCCCGAATGCGCAGTTTCTTGTTGTGTACCGCTTCAATCTGGATGGTGTGGAATTGTCCATTGTGCGCGAAATCCGCCGGCCTGTAGGAGAGCGCATACTGGCTGCGCAGTTCGTCCTGGATCGCGAAGAACGCGTCCGAAACCTCCTGGATGCGGAAGGGGAAGAACACGCGCCCGCCGGTTGTTTCGGCAAAGCGCTCCAGCACCTTGTCGCCGCGCGTCTTGATGCCGCTGATGTTTGTGCTGATTGCGTAGATGGTGACCTCTGCGCGCTGTGCCATCTCGATGGCTTCTTCGCGCGTGACACGGCTCTGGTTGTCCTCGCCGTCCGTCAACAGGATGATCGCCTTGCGCGTTCGCCCGCCGGGTGAGTTTGCGTTTGCCAGTTTGTCACGGCAGGCGTAGTAAATTGCATCGAACAGCGCCGTGCCCCCGCCCGCTCGCAACATGCGAACGCCGCGCGAAAGCTTATCCGTGTCGTCGGTAAAATCCTGTGTCACTTCCGGCGTCGAGTCGAATCCGATCACGAACGCCTTATCCGTGTTCCGGTGGATGATCTGGTTCAGGAACTCTATGGCCGCGTCCTGTTCGAAGTGGAAGCGGTCGCGGATCGAGTTACTCGCGTCGATCAGCAGGCCCACGCGAAGCGGCAGGTTGGTTTCGCTTTCAAACGATGTGATTGCCGCTGGCGGTTTACCGTTGTCCAGGATTCGGAAATCACCCTGCTTCAGGTTTTTCACGAACCTGCCGTGCTTGTCGGTTACGGTAAAGACAACGTTAACTTCATTAACGGTCTTCTTGATTGTCGTCACCGACTGGTTGCTCTGTTCATCCGTCGGCGGCTTCTGCTGAGGCTGCTGCGGGGGAACGTCGGCCGCCGGGAACGCCGGCGAGGTCTTCTGAGTAGACGGTGCTGCCTGTGTCGTCGTGGCACTTGGCGCTGCGGCAGGTTGCGTGTTCGACGGTTGTGGCTGCGCCGTTGCCGGTACCGCCGGTTTCTTTTGCTGAGGAGCAGTCTGCGGCGCTCCGGGGAACTTCTTCGGCTGGACCGTCGAAGAGGGAGCCGAGGGAAGGTCCTGGGTGGAGTCCTGCGCCAATACCGCTGTTGCGCTCAAGCACAGCGCAATACAGGCAACAATGAGCCAATTCTTCATGTTGTTTCCATTATATATAGCGCCCTTCCGGGGCGCGCCTGGTCACCCTGTTGCTTTCAATCTCGTCAGGAACTCCTGCAATTCCATGGCCAGCGGTGTGCTAAAGGTTAGTTCCTTCCCGGTGCGGGGATGTGTAAATTGCAGGCTCGCCGCATGAAGGAAATTTCTTCGTAACGAAAGCGTTTTTGACTCGGCGGTGCGTGTCTTCTTCGCTTCGGTTTTCACCGACACCGGTGTGCCATGCGCCTCGCGGGCCAGTGCGTGCGGGGAGAGGACCTCCGCCGCTCCATAGAGCGTGTCTCCAACCACCGGATGCCCGATCGAGGCCATGTGCACGCGAATCTGGTGTGTGCGCCCAGTGTCGATCTTCACGTCCACCAGTGCGAACCGCCCGTAGGGCGACGCAAACCGCTCCACCACTTCGTAGTGAGAAACCGCTTCCCGTCCGCCGCTGCCGCGCGTCGTCATCCGGGTACGGTTTTGCCGGTCGCGCTGGATCGGTGCATTGATCGTGCCCTTATCGTGGATTGGCCAGCCGTGCACCAGCGCGACGTACTTCTTTTTCACCCCGCGGGCGGCGAACTGTTCCGCCAGCCGCTGGTGTGCCAGGTCATTCTTCGCCACCACGATGAGCCCGCTGGTTTCCTTGTCGAGACGGTGCACAATCCCCGGCCGCAGATCGCCGCCGCCCGCCGAAAGCTTCTTGAAGCGAAACAGCAGTGCATTGACTAGCGTTCCACGGTTTCGCGCGCTGTCCGTGCTCCCGTTGCCCACGTGTACCATCATTCCCGCCGGCTTGTTGATGACCGCCAGGTCTTTATCCTCGTAGATCACGTCGAGCGGAATGTCTTCAGGCTCGGCCCGCAGAGGCTCAACTTGTACGCGGCCCAGCACTTCGATACGTTCGCCGCCTTTTAGCTTGAGTGAGGGCTTCGCGTGCTTTCCATCCACTACGATCTTCAGTTGTTCAATCAGTTGCTGCACGCGCGCGCGGCTGATGTCGGGCAGGTGTGAGACGAGAAACTGATCCAGACGCCGGCCGGCATCGTCTTCCGTGGGGTGCAACTCGGAGGGGTACGCCTCTTCGCCGCCAGACTCCGGCGATTCAAGTTCCTCGTCCGCTTCCAAGTCCCGATCGATCTCCGGTTTCACTGGCATCTTCAGAATCTTTTCCGTAAAGCCAAACGCCCTCTCACCGAGGGCGTACAGCAGATATCAAAACCACAACAGCTCGCGCCTGCCATTCTTATTTCGCCGGCGCCGCGGCAGTGGATGGCACGCGCAGCGGGCGCCGCATCATCCACAGTGCTCCGCCGCAGATCACCATGAGGATTGCGATCAACTGCGTTCCACTCAACGCACCGCCAAACACTTCACCCCGTCCTGGATCGCCGCGCCAGAACTCGATTACGAAGCGCTCAATACCGTAGAGAAACAGGTACAGCCCTATGATCTGTCCCTCGAACTTTTTCTTCCGGATCAGCAGCAGCAGGATCACAAAGTTGATGATCTCCGCCACCATCTCGTAAAGCTGCGTTGGCTGGAGCTTCACGCCGAGTGGTGTTCCCACCAGTTCGTGCGCCAGCGGATTCGTGAAGGTGATGCCCCATGGTTCGGTAGTCGGCGTGCCCCAGCAGCAGCCCGCGGCGAAACATCCCACACGGCCCAGCGCGTGTCCAATCGCGATGCCTGGCGCGAAAACGTCCGCCGCGCGCAGGAAGGGGATATGATTTTTCCGGACATACCACGCGCTGCAGACGACCGCCAGCACCAGTCCGCCTGAGAAAACGCCGCCCGATTGCAACAGTGTGGCCACGCTGAACAACTCACCCAGGTGATGCATGTAATAGGTGAAATCCACCAGGATCATCAGAATCTTTGCGCCGATGATGCCGGAGAAAATGGCAATCGCGCCCAGGTTCCACATCTTGTCGGGATCGATGCCCTGTTGTTTGGCGAGGTAAAAGACCACGGTCATGCCGACGATCAGGCCAAGTGCGGCCATCACGCCATACGTCGGCTGGTAGTAACTGCCTATGTGGAAGAGTCTAGGAAACACAATACCATTTTAGATGCTGGCTGGGGTTTATGGCTGCATAAACGGCGGGAGGCACCACTTGAAGGCCATCACCCTCAGATCGCGAATAAAACAGAACGCCGGCCCACTTGGCCGTGTGCGATGGGGCTCTGTGAACCCTCTCACCAGGTGGGCGCCCTCCGTGATCCATTAGGCCTATGCGACTGGGCATTAGCACACCGGATCAATTGTCGAGTCGGGCACCCTATTTGACGTTATCGGTTCAGCAGTGGTGTATCCATCGCATCACCAACTTCGCAGGTCGGCGTGCATGAAACAAATGCTACGGTTACTGCTGCCCGTTTCGCAAGCCAGTCAACGAAATTAGTTGGAAAGGCACGTGCTTGGCGAGCTTGCCATCATTTATTTACTTGACATCATTTTATCCATCGACCAGCCGCCGCTCCCGTGATCGTTACGAGTATTCATCCCACCTTGCGCGTCACTGGAGACCATGCGATTCCAGAATCCCATGTTGTAACCTCCACAGTGCATTTGTTTCTTGCCGTGAAAAAAGACGGGCGACCAGTTCAGGCCGCCCGCCAGATTACTACCGCCGCTGTGTTATTGCACGCCGGTAGTGCATTCGTCGATGAAGTGCTCGTAATCCTTTTGGAGCTTCGCCAGCGCCTTGATGTTCAGATAGACCATGTGGCCCGAGTCATACGTCGCATACTGTATGTTCTTGCGATACGACGGCGGCAGGTCCATGTGGTTCATCGTGAAGTTCGCGGCATAGTAAGGCGTCGCCAAGTCGTAGTAGCCTTCCATGACCTGCACCTTCAGGTACGGGTCTTTGATCATCGCCGAACGCAGCATCGTGGCCGTGTCGGGATATCCCATCCGGGTTCCCCAATCCCACTGGAACGCCGCGGCTGCCGGTCCTGCATCGCGCGCCGAGACGTAGTACGGCATATCGGTCTTGTAATTCAGTTCGTTGCGAACGTAGTCGTTGAAGACGGAGACGAACGGTGGCGTGGTTGCCGCGCCTGACGGATCGAAGAAGCTATCGTTCCACGGGCCAATCGGATCAGGCATCGTGTAACGCGCGTCGAGCCTTCCAACCCGCAGTTTCTGGTCGATCAGCAGATGCGATGTAAAGCCGCGCACGTCCACGCGCAGGTTCATGCGGTCGAGGTAGTCCTTGCTCAACCCTGTGTACCTTGCCAGCTTGTCGAGCACATCTTCGCGTTCCTGCGGAGAAATCGAATCGCCCTTGGCCAGCGCTTCCGCGTATTCCGTCGAAGCAAACTGCTCCACCTCGGCACGCGTCTTGGCCAGGTCTTGCATAAGGTCCGGCGACAGCTTCTTGTGGTAGGCCGCGATCATTGTGTAGGTTGGCAGCGTCAATACGAAGGCTTCGTCATTCTTGCGCGAATATGAGAGCGTCTCGAAGTCCAGCACGGTCGATAGCAGGTTCACCCCGCTAAGCGCGATGCCGTGGTCCATCAAGTAGCCCGCGATTCCTGCCGAGCGCGTCGTGCCATAGCTTTCGCCGAACAGGAACAGCGGCGACAGCCAGCGCTCGTTGCGGCTGATATACATCCGGATAAACTCGCCGAACGATGCAATGTCGCCCTGCACGCCCCAGAACTTCTTGCCTGTTTTCAAATCCACAGGACGGCTATAGCCGGTGCCGATCGCGTCCACGATCACAATGTCTGTCTTGTCCAGCGGCGTATAAGGATTGTCCATCAACCGGTAGGGAGCCGCCGGCATCCAGCCTTCCGGTTGCAGCACTACACGGCGCGGTCCCAGCGCCCCCATGTGCAGCCAGAGCGAAGCCGAGCCCGGCCCGCCGTTGAATGCAAATGTCAGAGGCCGCTTGTTCGCCTCCTGCCCGTCCAGCGTGTATGCCACGTAGAACATCTCGGCTTCGATCTTGCCCGTGACGCCCATAATCGGCATGCGGCCCGCGGTAGCCGTGTATTTCAGTACCTTGCCGTTGATGTGAATCTCGTGATGCGTCACTACCGGCGGCTCTTCCTTCATGTCCCACTTGATCTCGTGTGACGAAGTGGCCGCTGGCGGTTGCTCGCGACGCGCATTTTCCTGAGGCTGGCGCGTCTCCTCGGGCTTCGCCTGTTCCCGGCTGGCCTGCTGACGCTGTGCCGTTCTCTCCGCGCGCTGTTCCGGCGTGTTGCGTTGCTGTGCAAATCCCGCAACGCCTAGCGCAAGGCACAGCAGGATTAATTTCATGGAAGCATTTCTCATATGGGCTCCTGATTGTTTGGATTGCCTGAGGGCGGACGATAACTTTCTCTCAACCCGGCGATTCATGCAATAGAAAAGGCACGGCAGACGCCGTGCCTGTATCTTCGGGATTCTTACCGGCTACCCGGCCCGCCGGTCCTGGATTACTTCGTCGAGCGCCGAATCCAGCGCACTTCGCAGGTGCGATGTGCGTTGCGTGTACTCGCTGGACACCGACTCGTACTTCTTTTTCAAGGCTAAAAATTCATCGGCAATGTTCAGTGCGGCCAGCACCGCCACGCGCAACGAGTCCACCGTTGCCGTATGTTCGGCCACCGCCCGCATCTTGCCGTCGACGATCTCGGCCAGCTTCTGGATATACTCCGCATCCGAGCCGCGCAGGTTGTAGCTCTGATCGTAGATTTCCACGCGAATGCTGCCGTTCTGTTCGCTCACTGCACTCTCCCTTGGCGGAACCCCTACGATTCCGCGGCGATGAGGGCGTCCATCTGCGCCAACATCTTTTCCACCCGCGATTTCACTTCCTCGCGGTCCTTTTTCAGAGCAACCAGCTCCGCTTTCATCATTTCCACTTCTTCTTCGCGCTCCTCCAACTGCTGGCGCAACCGCGTAACATCCCGGTCCGCGGCCGCTTTAGCCTCGCGCGCCGCTTTCAATAACTCAATTGTGCGGTAGATCTTTTCCTCCAGCGACATGAATTCGCTGGGGGAACCTTGAAAGGCAAGCTCGGGTTCTGTATTTGCCGGCATTACTGCGACCCTTTAGTGACAAATTTTGATTGCATTTGTGCGCAGTATAACGCATGTACCTGTGGAATTTGGCCGGAATACGCGGTACTCTGCTGCGCCATGAGATCTGTTTTCGCCTGTAGCCTCCTTCTCTCCGCCTCCCTTGCCTTGGCACAGTCAGCCCCGAACGCAAATATCGACCCAGCGCTTTGGCAAAAGATCGCGAAAATGCCCGCCTTTGACAATCACGCTCACATTCAGGCCGTCGCTCCTCCGGGGGAAGAGGATCACGGCTTCGATGCACTGCCTTGTCCGCCGGGCGGAGCCTCCACGCTGGTCGCCGACTCCCACGCAAACCTGATGTATCTCGACGCATGGCACGCGCTCTACGGCTATCCCTTCCACGACGCATCGCCCCAGCATCTTCAGACGCTCTCCCGCGAGCGCGCCGCCGCCCAGAAGCGCGAAGGCGACCGCTATCCCAGTTGGGTCCTGGACCAAATGGGGATCGCGCAAATCAATGCGAACCGCATCGCCATGGGCCCCGGACTAACCTCGTCCCGCTTCCATTGGGTCCCCTACGATGACTCCTTGCTCTTCCCGTTGAACAACCGCACGCTGGAGAGCGTAAACCCCGATCGCGCCTACTTTTTCCCGCGCGAGGAGCACATTTTCCAGGGCTATCTCCAGCAGGCCGGTCTTTCGCGGATTCCTGCCACGCTCGCGGATTACGTCGCCAAGGTGATCGTTCCGACGCTCGAATCTCAGAAGCAGCACGGCGCGGTCGCCATCAAGTTTGAGGCCGCTTACCTGCGCTCGCTCGCCTTTCATCCAGAATCTGAAGCAGCCGCCGCGCGAATCTATGCAAAATATGCGGCCGGAACCGTGCCCGACTCTCGCGAATACCGCCATCTCCAGGATTTCCTCTTTCGCGCCATCGCACGTGAAGCCGGACGTGTCGGGTTGGCTGTCCACATCCACACCGGCAATGGCTGTGGCGCGTATTACAACCTGCAGGGCGGCCACGCCGAATTGCTCACTTCTGTCTTCGACGATCCCTCACTCAGCAAAACAAACTTCGTCATCCTCCACGGCAGCGAGCCCTTCACCGAGGAAATCGTCGCGCTCATTACCAAGCCCAATGTCTATGTCGATTTTTCCACCATCGATGTCGGCAGCTCTCCGCGGGAACTAAGCCACGTCCTGCGCCGGTGGATCGAGTCGATGCCCGGCAAGATTCTCTTCGGGACCGACATGTACCCCGGTGGCCCGGACGACAGTTGGGAGGAAACCGGTTGGGTAGCGACGCACTCCGCCCGCGAGGCCCTGGCCATGGCGCTTACCGGCCTCATGCGCGACGGCATCATCACCCGCGCACGTGCCCTGCAAATCGCCCGCGGAATTCTCTACAACAACGCCGCCCGGCTCTATGGCCTCGCACCTGTGAAGTAAAATCTGCGCACAAAAAGGGCGCGACTCGCGCCGCGCCCTGAGTTTCCCATGAAGACTGCTTATTTCTTTCCGGACTTTCCGTTGTTCTTTTTATCTTTGTCCCGGTCGCGATCTCTATCCCTTTCTCTGTCGCGATCACGGTTACCCCACCTGTCATGTGCATTGTCGTGCGGTACCGTCACCGTGACTGACTGGTTTGTGCTGCCGCCAGCCGAATCCTTGGCTGTTACTGTGATCGTGTAGATCCGTCCAGCCTTGTTCCAGCCGTCGCGCTCGGCACGCAGCAACACCAGCTTGTTATTCACCACTACCCAGTCGGGACTGCTCCAGTGATGATGTTTATCTCTCGCTGGCTCGTTGCTGCTCACCGTGACGGTCGGAATAATGTTTGTATCGCAGTTGTCGCTCACGCTGTAGCTCAGCCCTACCTTCTCCAACTGGTTGTTCGGAGGCCACAGGATCGTCTTGCTCGCCGTCAATCCGGTGATCACCGGTGGCGGGTTTGAGACCATCCACGTCTGCGAAATAGTGTTATTCGACTGCACCACGTCCAGCGTCTGGCTGGTCACGCCGATCCCGTTAAAGAGCGACGTTCCATCCGTCGTGGCGCACACCGGGGTCACCGTGAACGCAAACTGCGATCTGGCGCCGTTCGTCAGTACGTCCGCCGTGCAACTCACCTGCGCGGCCGTCGTGCTGCACGTCCAGCCCGCCGGGGCCGTCACGTCTACCAGCGCGCCCGTCGGAACCGTGTTCAGCAGCGTTACCTGCTCGGCTTCGTCGGGACCGTTGTTCGTGACCGTCACCGCGTAGCTCGACGTCTGTCCGCTTACCAGTGCCGTTGCGCCTTCCACCGTTACCGCCAGGTCCGCTTGCGGTGGCGGGAACGTGAAGTATGCAACCGGTACGTCGTGATCGGACAGCCGCTCGGGACGCGTCGGATCGCCATGCAGAATGTCCGGGAAGTCCGAATCCACATGCGCGACCTCCAGTTCCACCGGACGCGCCATCAGCCCCGTGGTGATCAGTACGTGGTCCAGTGCCTGCGCATTGCCGGTCTCCACATATGTGTACCGGTTCTGCGGAGCCAGCGTGTTGATCAGGTCCACCAGGTTCGGGTCGACCATGTCGGCCGACGGCAGCAGCACGGAATCCGCTGGCGCTGGTGTCCCCATGATCGTTCCCAGCATGTCCGTCAATCCATCGTTGAACTGGTAAACGTTGTAGTCGCCGACCGAGATCACGTTCTCGCCCGCAGCCTGGTGGTCCTGGATCAGTTGTGCCAGGAACTCGGCCTGCAACCGGCGCTTCTGGCGGGCATAGTCGCCCGTCGGAGTGTTCTCATCGTATCCGCTCATCGAGCGCAGGTGGTTCACGATAAATGTCACCGGGAACGGTTGCCCCTTCGGCGGAATCACCGTTGCCTTCATCACGACCGGTGGACGATCGTTCAGTACGTCGTTCGATCCATCGCGCGGGTCGATGTAGATGCTGTCCTTGCCCACCTGCGTCACCGACTCCACGTCTACGCGGCCGGTCTTCACCAGGATGCCGACATCGATTGCACTCGGGTCGTTGCCCTGGAAGGTATACGGCGCATAATTCGGATTTGGCTGCCCGGCGGCAACCGCGTCGTTGTTCACCCGGTCGGCCACGTCTTGCAGCGTCGCCAGGTTCTCCACTTCTTCCACGCCGATAATGTCCGGCATCAGCAGTACGTTGCGGACGATCAGCGACGCCTTTGTCAGCCGGATGTCGTACGCGGTTGGCGTCAACAGCACCGCACCTGAATCGTCCTGTGTGGAGTTGTAGAAGCGTTCCATGTTGAACGATGCCACGGTAAACTCGCGGTCGCCCGCCACGCGCAACGGCGCCGCATACATACCGCCCGCCAGCGTTGGCGTCGCCCCCGGATCGAGATCGATTGTGTAGGCATCACTGCCGTAATCGAGCACGCCGTTCACGTCGGACACCAGCGTGTTCGACGTTACGTCAAGTTTTGTGCCACCCGCCTGTCCGTCGCTGTCTACGCGCAGCCGTTCCGGGTTGTTGTCGAACAGTGGCGTATTTGCCGGCGCCAGCGGCCAGAATGCGCTGCCCACCGGCAAACCCGGCTCGCGGAATGGACGCTCCACTCCAGTGATTACCGCCCAGAACGCTCCGTCCGAGGTCACGGTTGCGTTCTTTTCGCTCAGCGAGCCTCCGGTTCCGGAGATCGTTGTCAGTGAATCGACGCGCACTCGCATGCTCTCGTATTTCTGCAACTGGTCCAGCGGGCCCGCCGGATTCGTATCGCCAGCCGCCAGCGTCACCGACACGGGCAGAGCGTTGCCGGTGCTCAGCAACTTGGTGGAAATCGTCCCGCTCAGTTCTGTCATCGTTAGCGAACTGCCGCTTGGCTGGTATTCCTGGATCGTCCCGCTTGCCATCACTTCGTTGCCCACCACGGCCACGGCGGGAACATTTGAACCGGTGTAGACGAAGACGCCCTCTGAGGTATTCGGATCTCCGTCCACCTCGCTATCGCGTGTCTGCAGGAAAAATCCGTTGGTCTTCCTTGCCGTTACGATGCCAACCGCCGACACGGCTTGTCCCTCGTAGGGAGACTTGCCTCCCGCGCCCTGAATCGTGTGAATCGCCACCACCGGCGGCGGAGGAGGATTCACACTGAACGTAATCGTCGAGGTCGACGATCGTCCTTCCGCGTCGGCCACTGTTGCACTGAGCGCCTTCGCTCCCGCCGCGGTTCCCGCTGGGATCAACGCCGTAAACGTGAACGTATTGTCGCCCGCCGCAGCGTCGCCATTGCTTCCGTCGTCAAAGAACGTCTGTGCCGCCGAGCCGCCAATCGCGCTCAAGTCGGCCGTGACGGTCAATCCGGTGCTCACCGGGTTCTGCCCCGGCGTAACATCCACCGTCAGCAACACGGTTGAGTTGAGATCGACGTTTGTCGGATTCGCGTGACCCACGCCTACCGGCAATTGCGGTCCGCCGCAGGAATTCAGCGGTGAACTGCTGTTACGCGGCGCGGGTGCACCAACCACAAAGTCGGCGCTGTTGTTGTTGGTATCCGTGCACCCATTACTTAGGCGCAGCGCAGCCGTCGTCGCGGTCAGGTTCGGCGTGATGTTCGCCGTCTCCGCGCAATTGGCGGTCGTGCCGTAACCTATCAGGTCGACAATCGTCGCGTCCGTCGGGCAGGTTACGGCCGTGAGAGAAGTGCTGCTCGAAACCAGCGCCAGCTTGCCCGCGCCCGCAGCCATATTGAAGTTGCCGCCTGCCACGTCTCCGGCAGGAATGGCGGTTCCATTCGTGCCGCCCTGCTCTGGGACGAGGAAGTACTGTCCAGGCTGGATCACGCCCGTTAGCACCGTCTTCTGCGATCCCCACGAGATTCCGGTAGCCGACGTATATTGCAGCGACCATCCAGTCACATCGACCGGCGTGTTGCCGCGATTGAAGAGCTCTATGTAGTCGTTTTTCAATACCGCGCCGCTGTTGCCGCCGGCGCCATAGATCTGGCTGATTACAATGTTGGGTGAACCGTCCGCGAACATCGGGACAGTCGCAAGAAGAATCAGGCTCAGCGCGACCAGAAGCAGCGCCAGTTTACGTGGCAAAATAGTGGCAATTCTCATAGCGCGAAAGTTTTAGCACGAAGATGCCGCTACAAAACAAAATTCTGCTGAATATCCCGTGAATTCCGCTGGATAGATGCGGAATGGGATTGCACTGGAACATGTGCAGATTGACTTTTGCCGCCAAAAACGACAAAAGGGCGCGATCGTCTCGCGCCCCCTCGACCGCTGATTTCGCCGGATTTATCCGCGCAGAACTCCGCCCAGGCTTTCCATGGCTTTGACGATCTGCTGCGACCAGCCGTTCACTTCGTCGTCGCGCAGAGTCCTCTCTGCCGACTGGAATCTCGCCCGCACCAGGAACGAGTACTTGCCTTTCGGCAGCGTCCCGCCGCGGAAAATCTCCACCGGTTCAAAGGCTTCCATCTCTGCGATGTTCAGCCTCTCCACCACGGCCTTCATTTTCTCGAACCCCGTTCCCTCCGGCAGCACGAACGAGAAGTCGCGCTCCACCGCCGGATACTTTGGCACCGGCGTGTAGCATGCCGTGCGTAGTTCGTGCTGGAACAACCGCTCGGGCATAATCTCCGCCACGAATACGTCCTGCTTCAACTTGCGTGCCGCTGCAATCTCCGGGTGTATCTGCCCGAAGCGTGCCACCGTGCCGCCGTCCAGCACCGCGCGCGCCGAGCGTCCCGGGTGGAAATATTCCGGCACATGCCGGTCGAAATAAATCGTCCTGTGCTCGAACTCCGCCAGCAACTGCTCCACGTCTCCCTTCATGTGGAAGAACGTATACGCCTCCGGCTTGCCGTGCACTCCCGGTTGCCGTGCATTGCCCGTGGCGATGAATGAAATCCGCGCCCGCTCATCGACCTTCTCTCCCACGGCCTCGAACACGTGTCCATTCTCGAAGAGCCGTACATCCGTATTGCCGCGGTTCAGGTTGTAGGCCGCTTGCGCCAGCAATCCCGGCGCCAGCGACGCTCGCATGTAGGCCGCCTCTTCGCTCAGCGGATTTGCCAGCCTCACCGGTTCGCCCTGTCCGAACGCCCTGCACTCTTCCTGCGAGAGAAACGTCGTCGACAGCGATTCGTTGTAGCCCAGTGCCAGCAGCCGTTCCCGCATCGCCGCGTTCTTCCGCGCTTCCGGCAGTTCCACCACCGCTCCTGCAAACGATGGCAGCGTGCTCGGCAGTTTCAGGTATCCGTAGATGCGCGCAATCTCCTCGATCAAATCGATTTCGCGCTCCACATCCAACCGCCACGACGGTGCTTCCACCGCGAACTCTCCGCCGTTGCCTTCCACGCCGAAGCCCAACCGCCGCAGAATACGCACAATCTCCGCTTCCGGAATTTCTCCGCCCAGGATGCGCCGCACTTCGCTGCCGTGCAGCTTGATTTTGGGAAACTCCAGCTTGCGCGCCACCACGTCGATTTCGCCTTCGATCGTCGCACCCGCCGTCTGCTCGATCAGTTTAGCCACGCGCGCGCATGCCTTTGACGTAATCCCGTAATCCGCGCCGCGCTCGAAACGGTGTGAAGCGTCCGTGTGCATTCCCAGCCGCCGTGCCGTCCGGCGAATCGTCGCTGGGTCGAACCAGGCCGACTCGATCAGCACGTTCTTCGTCGACTCGGTGATCATCGACGCCTCACCGCCCATGATGCCCGCCAGCGCCACCGGTTTTACAGCGTCGGCGATCACCAGGTCGTCTTTCGTCAGCTTGCGCTCCACGCCGTCCAGCGTCGTCAGCGTCTCGCCATCCTTTGCCCGCCGGACGATGATCTTTCCACCCTCCAGCCTGTCCATGTCGAAGGCGTGTGTCGGCTGTCCGAGTTCGTTCAGCACGTAGTTGGTTGCATCGGCCACGTTGTTGATCGAGCGCTGGTCGATCAACCCCAGCCTGTGTGCAATCTCCTTCGGCGCCGGCCCCACCTTCACTCCGCGTGCCACTCGCACCGTGTATCGCGCGCATCCTTGCGCGTCTTCGATCTCGATCGTGAACGCCTTCTGCGCCCGATGCTCTTTCACCACCGGCAACACCGTCGTGAGGTCCAGGTCATAAATCGCCGATACCTCGCGCGCTACACCGTAATGGTTCATCGCGTCCACGCGGTTGGTCGTCACCTCGGCCTCGTAGCAGAGGTCCGCGCCCTCGCCGTAATAACCCTCTACGGCGATCCCGCACGCCGTCAGCTCTTCCGCCATCTTGCGGTCATCCACCGCCGGCGAAACAAAATCACGAATCCAAGTAGCGCTAATCTTCATAAGACCGTTTCCAGTTCTTGGTACGTACTCGCGAACACTATGAAGGATATTTTTGATCTTCCCTCTGTGTTCCCCTGTGACCTCTGTGGTGATCCTTTGTCGTTACGCGAACTGCTCCAGAAATCTCATATCACCGTAGAAGAACTGCTGGATGTCGTCCACGTTGTAACTCATCATGGCCAGCCGTTCGATTCCCATGCCGAACGCGAATCCGCTCAGCTTTGCCGGGTCATATCCCACAAAGCCGTAGACGTTCGGGTCCACCATCCCTGCGCCCAGCAGTTCGATCCATCCGCTCTGCTTGCACGGACGGCATCCCTTGCCGCCGCAGAACGGGCACGAGATAGAGACTTCCACGCTCGGCTCGGTGAAGGGAAAGAATGATGGCCGGAAACTCGTATTCACGCTGCTGCCGAATAGCGACTTCATCGCGTGCTCCAGCGTCCCCTTCAGGTCGGCGAACGTGATGTTCGTATCTACGCACAGCCCCTCGATCTGGTGGAACACCGGATAGTGCGTCGCGTCCGGAGTGTCGTTGCGATGCACCTTGCCCGGACAGATCACGCGCACCGGAGGCTTCAGCTTCTCCATCGAACGAATTTGCACCGGCGACGTATGCGTCCGCAGCAGCAACCGGTCGCGTTGCGGCCTTCGCTCCTGGTTGGCGATGAACAGAGTGTCCTGCGTATCGCGCGCTGGATGGTTCGGCGGGAAGTTCAGCGCCTCGAAGTTGTAGTAGTCGCTTTCGACCTCCGGCCCTTCGGCGATCGAGTAACCCATCTTGACGAAGACGCCGATCAGATCGTCGAGCACCTTCAGCACCGGATGCTCCACGCCAAGGCTGCGCCGGATGCCCGGCAGCGAGATGTCGATCGTCTCCGCCTTCAGGCGCGCGTCGTCCGACGAGCCCGCGATGCGCTGCTGGGTGGCCTCGATGGTCTCTTCCACCTTCGCCTTGATCTGGTTAACCCGCTGGCCCACATCGCGCTTGTTCGGCCCCGGAGCGGCCTTCAGCCACAGGTCGTTGATCTGCGTCAGCACGCCGTTCTTGCGCGCCATCCAGCGGTTGCGCAACTCCTCGCATGCCTTCGCGTCGGCAACAGCCTGCGCCTCTGTCTCCACTGCCGCCAGCAATTCGTTTGCGGCCTTTTCCAGCGCCGCCGCTGAGTAGTCTTCAAGTTTCGGAACGTTATACATGGATGGCTCTCAGTAATACCGTATCCAGAAGTGGCCGGCACCTCACCACTTTTTACTTTCTACTTCAAATAACTACGCCACGGACCTGCACAGATCGACACGGATCGATTCTAATCCGTGATGTCCATGCAAATCCGTGGCTGATCTTGTGCGATTCGGGTTTAAACCCCGGCAGTATGCCTGCTGGAGCGCTTTTACGCCTTCGCCGGAAGCGCGGCCTTCGCCTGCGCCACCAGCGATGTAAACCCTGCGGCGTCGTGCACCGCGATATCCGCCAGAATCTTGCGATCCAGTTCGATTTCGGCCAGTTTCAGGCCGTGCATGAACTGGCTGTAGCTGATTCCATTCAGCTTGCAGGCTGCGCCAACGCGCACGATCCACAGCGAGCGGTACTGCCGCTTCTTCTGTTTGCGGCCCGAGTACGCGAACTTCAGTCCGCGCTGCACCTGCTCCTGTGCCGCCTGGTAGAGCTTTGATTTTGTAAGGAAATAACCGCTTGCGCGCTCTAATATCTTTTTGCGCTTGTCGCGGCGTTTGGTTCCACGTTTTACGCGAGGCATTGCTTGCTCCTTTTTCTCGCTGCCACCTCACCGGTTCCCGGGGGCGGCATTTTCAGCGGCTGGAGGCAGGAGGTTCAGGACCCAGGACCTCTTCACACGCTGTGAGCCCGGTATTTCCTGGCTCTCTGTTACGCCGGACGATCCATCGCCATCCGGCGGGACGATCCCTAGTAGGGAATCATCCTCTTCACTTTGGGCTGGTCGGCTTTGTCCACCATGCCAGCCATATCGGCCTGGCGCTTCCGCTTCGTATCTTTCGAAGTCAGGATGTGGCGCTGGAAAGCGTGTCCACGCTTTACCTTGCCCGTACCCGTCTTCTTGAAGCGCTTGGCGGCGCCGCTGTGCGTCTTAAGTTTCGGCATCTTCTATCCCTGATGATCCGGCTACAGGACAGAACAACTCCCGCAGCCTATCCCTTCTATTAAACACGACAATGCCTGTTTTCGGCAAACCGCCTGCTAATGCCAAGAGCGCCCACCCAGGGGCGCTCTTGAATCTTTACAGCTTAGCGACTCAGCAGCTTCGCAGCTTAGTAGAGCTCATTTCGTCTTCTGCGGAGCCAGAATCAGGTGCAGCGTATTGCCTTCCTGACGCGGACGAAACTCCACGATTCCCTTGTCGCCCACGTCCTGAATCACTCGTTCCAGGATCTCGCGTCCCAATCCCTGGCGCGTCATTTCACGTCCGCGGAAGAAGATCGTCGCCTTCACCTTGTCGCCTTCTTCGAGGAACCGGAGCACATGGTTCTTCTTCGTCTGGTAATCGTGCTCGTCCACGTTGATGCGGAACTTTACTTCCTTAATGACGATCTGTTTTTGATTCTTCTTGGCCGCCCGCTCTTTCTTTTCCTGCTCGTAGAGGTACTTGCCGAAGTCCATAATTCGGCATACCGGCGGCTGCGCGGTAGGTGAGACTTCAACCAGGTCAAGGGCCTTTTCCCTGGCAATCTTGAGCGCGTCAAACGGGACCATAATCCCCAACTGTTGGCCCTGGTCGTCGATCACGCGGATTTCGCGGACCCTTATACGCTCATTCGTGCGGATAAAACGCTTATCGATACGATCCTCCGTGTTGCGAAAGCCCTAAAAGTATAGCATGCATTGCCCGGGACTCTGAACGTTCATCCACGCAACTCATTCATGTACCGCAACGGAAAATTGATTGCAACCAAATGACATCGGAAGTTGAATTACTTTCGCCCATCGCGGCACTGTTCATCACGGACCCCATATCTCGACGCCGCTTTGCGTAAACTCCGTCCCAACTTCTAACACCTGGCGCCGAATACCTCTTCCCCCACCATTGCCTCGCCTTCAATCCCATTTACCTTTGCCATCACCACCCGGTTTGCTTCGTGGACTCCTTCCAGCCATAACTTCTGGTAGTTATCCGTCAGCGCCTCGGTTAGCCCGGAATCTACATGTGTCAATGTAATCGCCGCCAGCGTTTTTCCCACGAACCTTTCCTGGAACGTTCGCTTCTTTTGCGACGCCAGTTCACGCAGCACGCGATTGCGTTCGCGAGCGATGTGCACCGGCACTTGGTTCGGCATCTCCGCCGAGGGCGTTCCTGGTCGCGACGAGTAGGTGAAGACATGCAGGTAGGTGAACGGCAGGCGCTCGATCATCGCCCGTGTCTCTTCAAAGTGCGCGTCGGTTTCTCCCGGGAATCCCACCATTACGTCGGCGCCAATCGCCGCGTCAGGCATGGCCGTGCGAATCTTCGTGATCCGGTCTTCGTAGTGCCACGGTCTGTACTTGCGATGCATCTTCCGCAGGATGAAGTCCGACCCGCTCTGCATTGGCACATGTGCGTGTTTGCAGATGCGCGGCTCGGTTGCCGCCAGTTCGATCAGTTCATCGCTCCAGTCCATTGGCTCCACCGAACTGATGCGGATCTTCTCGACCGCCGTCCGCGCCAGTATCTCCCGCAACAGGTCCGCGAACCGCACGCGCTTTGCATCACTGTCCGTTGGGGAAGGGAAGTCGCGTCCCCATCGCCCCAGGTTGATTCCGCTCAGTACAACTTCGCGATAGCCGTTTGCCACCAGTTGCTCCATGCTGCGTATGACTTCGTCTCCGCGCAATGAACGGCTCTTTCCTCTCACATACGGGATGATGCAGAACGAACAGCGATTATTACAGCCATCCTGCACCTTCAAGTTCGGACGCGTCTTTTCGTGATCCGAGTCGAAGACCGGCGCGGCTAGCAATTCCGTGTGCGCAAAAATGTCGCCGACAACCACTGTTCCTGGCGCAACACTCGCAATCGCGCCCAGCGGCACGAATCCGTTTTTCGCTGCTGCAATTTCCGCCAATTGATGCTTGTGGGAATTTCCTACTACCAGCGTCACGCCAGGCAATTTCGATATCTCTTCCGGCGCGCGCTGCGCGTAGCATCCCGTCACCAGGATTTTTGCCGCGGGATTTTCGCGATGAATGCGGCGAATGGTCGCCCGCGCATCCTGGTCGGCCGACGACGTTACCGTGCATGTGTTCAGCACCACCACCTGCGCGTGGCTGGCCGCATCGGCGCGCGCCAGTCCCTTGTCCAGCAACTGTTGCTCCAGCGCTGCCCCGTCCGCCTGCGTCGCGCGGCACCCGAAATTCTCAACGTAGAAACTGCTCACGGGAGTATTATAAATGCTGATTTTATGTGATTTCCGCGCGCTGTCCGGATCGTTATCAATCCACGCGCTCGCCCCCTTCGTCTTGCGCAGTCCGCATCGTCCTGCGGAACTTGCCGTTGTTCCCAAGGAGCGCATCAATGCAGCGTCGCATTCTTCTCGTAGACGATGAGTTGGCCATCCTGCTCACTCTCAGGGCGGTTCTGGAGATGAACGGCTTTCGGGTCGAGACTGCGGCTTCCGTTGCCGAGGCTGAACAGAAACTTACCAGCGAAGTCTTCGACATGGTGATCACGGATCTGCGAATGGGAAACGACGCCGCGGGTCACGAGGTAATCCGCACGGCTCGTGCTCAACCCTACAACCCTGCCACCGCCATCCTGACCTCGTTTCCAACCGCCGCCAGCGAGTGGAAGTCAATCGGCGCGCATTCCATGCTCGTCAAGCCTGTGAATACACCCGACCTGTTGCGCCAGATAGAAGCTCTGCTTGTCACGCATCAGGACGAGAAGATGAGACTCGCGAAGTCCGAAGAGAATCGCAGGCCCTAATGGAATCGTGGATACAGGCAGGCTGTGCGGATGACTTCATCTGGCACGAAAGGTCCTGTCTGGACGTGCAAAAGCCGCGAACACACGTTCGCGGCCGTTCAACTTTGGGGGGAAAGTTGTCCCACACCGTTCGTTCGGTTTTCTACCCGTAATCCGAGGTCGCACCCCATTGCAACCTCCTGCCGGGGTTTTCGCCGGAACGTGCTGCCTGGCCGCAACCGCCTAACTAGCCGTCGCCGCCGATGTCTTCTTACTGCCCTGGAAGCACTCGCGACAGAACACTGGCCGCCCCTGGGTCGGCTTGAAAGGTACCGTCGTTTCTTTCCCGCAGTTCGAACAGACCGTACGCGTCTCAACCTTGGAGTAGTTATTTCCCTGCGAGATGCCAAGCGCCTGTGCCCGCTTGTTCTTGCAGGCCTTGCAGCGCTTCGGTTCGTTCTTGAACTGCTTGTCGTGGAAGAAGAGTTGTTCGCCGGCCGTGAAGACGAAGTCTTCGCCGCAGTCTACGCACTTAAGAACCTTGTCCTGGAATTCCATGGAGAGTTGCCCCTTTCAGCCCTTGTTCCTGGCGCAATCCCCACTGCCGAAGCCGCCGCGGCTCCCGGCGAACTCGGCTCGCGTCCTCCCCACCCACAGAGCGGACCCGACATCGTGCTGATTGCGTCCTGCAACATCACCTGGGTTCGGCCCATCCGCGCGTTGCCACGCGGTACTACACATAACCCTTGGATTAATGCGCTTCTGACTGCAACTCCTTGTATGATCCCTTTTGCCCAGGGGCAGCCGAACGAAAGGGAAAGGCCGCCTTTTTTTTCGTGGCGGCCTCGATGCTTCTTTTAATCCTGCTCCTTGCGGGCCTTTTTCCGGCTCCGCTTGCGCGCTAGAGCTTCTTTCAGGCGACGTTTCTCGCCGGGCTTCAGGTAGTAGGAGTGACGCTTGACTTCCTTGACGATGTCTTCCGTCTGAACCTTACGCTTGAAACGGCGCAGGGCGTTCTCCAACGACTCGCCCTCTTGCAGTCTCACTTCCGCCAAGCCCCTACACCCCCAAACTCGTCCCGTCTGGACGCTAGTAGCTTACCGTAGTTTTACTATTTCCAGTCAAGAATTTGTTACGCTTCCGTGCCGGTTTTAACGGCGGACGCCAAGCGGCGCTTACTCGTTGAATCTCATATATCCCCTGCAAAAGCGGCGTCTTGCGGCACAATCGCACGACGGTGGCAAACCATGCCGCAGCCGCATTGCCGGAGGTCCGAACCGGGACGCCGCCCTCTTCTGAGCTGGGTGGTGCCTTGCGAAGGGCGATTCTGGTATGTTCATTTTTACCGGGGCGGCGCTGGGAGCCGCGGGGAAAATACATATGATTCGACCGTACAAAGGCATTACTCCCACGATTGGAGCGGGCTGTTACGTCGACCAGTCCGCGCAGGTGGTTGGCGACGTTGCGCTGGGCGAGAACGCCAGCGTGTGGATGAACGCGGTGGTGCGTGGCGACGTCAACCTGATTCGCATCGGCGCGAACACGAACATCCAGGACTGCTCGGTGCTGCACGGAATGCTGCACAAATGGCCCGTGATTCTTGGCGACTGGGTGACCGTGGGACACTCGGTTACGCTGCATGGATGCGTGGTGGAAGACCGCTGTTTAATTGGCATGGGCGTGGTGGTGCTGAACGGTGCGCGCATTGGACACGACTCGATTGTCGCGGCCGGAACACTCATCCCGGAAGGCACGGAAATACCGCCCGGATCGCTCGTCATCGGCTTCCCCGGTAAGGTGCGGAGAAGTCTCAGTTTGGAAGAAAAAGATTCCATTCTGACCTATGGGCGGAACTACCTTGGGTACAAGGAGCAGTACCTGAAAGAGATGGGGAAATAGACCGATGTTTGCTGGCTGGGACGATCAAAACCGTCTCCGGGGACGGCTGTGTACTGAAGGGTAAAGAGTGGCGTGGAAGTAATATTTTATATTGGCGAAGTAGTTACTGGAGAGTGGCGGGAAAGGAATTGTCGATTGCGGATTGCCGATTGACGATTGGGAAGAGCGAAAGACGAAGTACGAGTGAAGACCTTCGCGCCGTCAGGGCGTTGTTCTCGCTACCGGAGTTCCGCCCGAGGAGGGCACGGCATGTTATTCGATTTTGCAGAGATCACGGCCAAAGAGAGGTACAAGCTCCTGGTCTCGACGATTGTTCCGCGTCCCATCGCGTGGGTGGTGAGCCAGGATTGCAATGGCAAGCTGAACGCGGCTCCGTTTTCGTTCTTCAACGCTGTGGCGGGCGATCCGCCGGTGGTGGCCGTCGGCATCGGCAGCCACGGTTCGGGGAGGCCGAAGGAGACGGAGAAAGATACGCGGCAGAATATTCAAGCCACAGGGGAGTTCGTGGTGAACCTGGTTTCGGAAGAGACGGCGGAGAAGATGAACGTCACGGCCATCGAGTTTGAGTCCGGCGTGGACGAACTGGCCGAGGCCGGGTTGCACACGGCTCCGTCGCTGCACGTGCGGCCTCCGCGCATTGCCGAGAGTCCGGTGTCGATGGAGTGCAAGTTGATCCAGATCGTGGAACTGGGACCGGAAGCAGGTCTTGTGCTGGGTCGCGTGGTGGCGATGCATGTGCGCGACGAGTCGGTGGCCGACGCCGCCAAACACTACATCGATACACCGAGCCTGAAGCTCATCGGCCGCATGCAGGGCAAGGGCTGGTACGCCCGCACGTCAGATCTGTTCGAGATGAATCGGATCTCGGTGGAGGAGTGGGGGAAGTGAAAGGAAGTTTCGAGTTTCGAGTAAAGACGATACGGGAACTGCAAGGGTTTGCGAAAGGATCCACATCTGCCAAAAACGGGCAGATATGAGGCACACCTAGAATGTGAGGGAGATGGGGCCACGAGCCTAGGGGCGTTGACGGTTTTGGCTGGTCTGTGGAAAACGCTTCGCAAGTGAGATGCGACTTCGCGCACAATACCTTTTATTGGAGCCACTTACGGCTGCGTGGAATAATAAGTGAATAATTTGACCTCAAATTTACAATTTTAGTGTTAAGCTGTTAGCCATGACTCAACTATCCTCCCCCTCACCCAACTCCTTGCTCTCTTCTGACGAAGCCGAGCAAATCCTCAAACCCTATTTAGCGCGTCTCGCCAAGTGCGTTGAGCACGGCTGGGCCGCGTGGACAAAGGACTACGCCGACAAGCACCGCATCTTGGGAGCACGCACTCGCGCCAACATCGTCTTCGATGAAATAGTAGCGTGTGCGGAAACCCAATTCATGGGCGAAGCCGGTGTGAAGTTTTGCCGCAAGATGACCAGCTTCTGGCTCTTCATCGGCGAGAACGTGATTATGCGGTTCAAGAAATTCAGCAGACATGGATTAACCAGCAACATTCAGACGCGGCAACAGACGCTCTTCTCCGCGCAACGAGTACTCCCTACGATGGAGCCGGGCACCCTTCTGAATGTGGGCTATATGCTGGATGACTTGCAGCGTGAGATTGTTGAGAAGAAAATCACATGCCAGTACAAGGATGAAATTGTGTGGGAGCTGGCGCTAGGCGCGGCGGGCGAAGACACTCTAGAAGTCATGCCGCCGATTTCAGCAACGCCGACGCCGCAAGGCCCGCGATTCGTCCCCAAGAAAGTCGCTTCTGCGACAAAATCAAAGAGCGCAAAGGCTGGAGAAGGGAAATAGAAACGTGACTGATTTTAACCGTGAGATGTTGACGGTTGCGCGGGAGTCTCGCCGCTTAACACAGACTCAACTCGCAGACGAAGCATCATTCTCTCAGGCTGAAATCTCGAAGTTTGAAACGGGCCTCAAGGTTCCAACGGAAGAGCAGGTCCAGCGGTTGGCCACCCACCTGCTCTACCCCGCTAGCTTCTTTTATCTTTCAGAGTCCATCCGAGATTTTGGGTCATTGTGTATTTATCACCGCAAGCGTAAGTCGGCTCCCGAAGGGAGTCTCAAATATCTTCTAGCCTTAGTTAATATCAAGCGTATTCAAATTAAGCAGCTATTGAAAGCGGTGGAGTCGGCTGCGGAATACCAATTCGAGAGGTTGGACGTAGCAGAGCACGGGAGTGCCGCAAAAGTGGCACAGGCGCTTCGTGCAATGTGGAAGCTGCCTCCAGGTCCAGTGCAAAATATCATCAGGACCATTGAGAACGCAGGTGGAATCGTGGTGCTGCACGACTTCGGTACAGACAAGGTGGACGCTATAAGCCAATGGTTGCCGGGTATGCCGCCGCTCTTCTTGGTAAATAATCGGGTACCAGCCGACCGGCTTCGCTTCACGCTCACACACGAAATCGGCCACATTGTAATGCACGAATATATGACCGAAGACATGGAGAGGGAGGCCGATGAGTTCGCCGCCGAGTTCTTAATGCCGGAGCGGGACATCAAGTCTCAGCTCTATGATGTGTCCCTTGTCAAACTCGCGTCTCTGAAACCGTATTGGCGTGTGTCAATGAATGCTTTGCTGAAACGCGCCGGGGACCTTGGGACCGTTACTCCGCGCACAAAGTCTTATCTCTGGATGCAAATGGGCAAGCGTGGATTCCGAACGCATGAGCCGGTGGAAATTCCACCGGAGAGGCCATCACTACTCGCAGAGCTGATAGACGTTCATAAACGAAACTTCGGGTTTGGTCCGCGAGAGTTGGCGGAGACAATGCACGCGACTGAATCGGACGTTTTGCGGGAGTACTTCGCGCCTGAATCAATAGGCAAGCTGAGAGTAATTCGCTAAGGCGATAGCTTCGGACGCTGTATCCTAGGCGAAAACCTACGGCACCGTCGAATGTGAGCGATATCTAGGCCCACCAGTCAGCGGAAAGCCCCACCCTGTCGCGAACGGAGCGCGACAAGGGTAGGGCACGAAGCACACGGGGCTCTCTCTGATCCCATGCAAGCAAAGGAAGCTTGCATGGGCCACCCGCCTCGATCGGCGTCCTCGTCCTCTCAATCCCGATTATTATTGTTGGATTGGCTAACACCGGCGCGTCGAACATAATAAGGAGGGAGAATGCCCACAGGACGACACAGGAACGTGCCCACAATGACGCTCAGAACACTTGGCCATAAAAGCAAAGAGTTTCGCTATTCTGGCACGATGGATGACGGGTTTGTAATTCATCAAACTGGGTATCCACGTGTCGACCGTTGTTTCTTAGATGAGGCCTTACGTCACTTCGCTAGGCAATCTGTCTATGGTGGATTCAGCGAGGATAACCCAACGAAAAACGGGTTCGGTGAGTGGGTGAGGGATGAATCTTCACGGTTGAATTCAATGAAGTTAACTCCACGCCACGGTTCATTTATGGCGGCAATACTGTGTAAATACTTTGGGGTGACACGTTCCCTGGACGGCAATGCAGTCGTTTTGCGATTTCCTTAGCATGCGAAGTTGAAAGGAGCGTCTCACCGGCCGCTCAGTAGTTTGCTTGCGCCCACATCACCCTTCAGTCCGCCCGTGTCCCACATCTGCCAACTGCTGGCAGATATGGGGCACCTGGGGAAGGCTATTCGCCGCTTTCAAGGAGTTCTATGAGCAATTCCAATCTGCGAAATAGTTCATCGTATGTGATGATCGTTACGCCTTGGATTCTCTCTCTCTGCAATTCGAAGTTCTCTCGCATTGGTCCGGTCTGTAGATCCTTTGAATGTCCTGCAACGACTATGCAACGTGGTTCGCCGAGTGTTAGCCTCCCCGAGGATTCGGCGGATTCATTGGACAACGTGTCGAAGCGGCGCATCAAGCTTTGGCGATAGCTGAGCGCCTGGGCAATCGCCCTTATAAGATCTTGAGACAAGGGATAAACACCTTGTCGACATTCGCTTCCTAAAAGTTTCGTCTGAGGGGTCTTAATCTCAATTAGGATTACTGAGCTTGTAGATTCAGTTGCGAGCAAGAAGTCGACTTCTTTTCCTCCTTTGTTCTTGATTTGCTTCCCTCCGACGTACGCTTTTTCAGCGATAAGCACTACCGGATAAGCGAATACCTGACTGAGTACGTAAGTGCGGGCAGAGAGTGATTGTTGCCAGAACTGCTCTGAACCGTTCGTCTGGTTTTCCTTCCAGTGGGTGAATGCCTCTTTGATGGCAGCAAGCCCGAGAAGCGCAGTGATAGAAGGCATTTGTTCTAACGCAATGGATGAGACTTTTGCCGCAGCATCTTTCCTGTCAAGCGATGTTGCCAACCACTTAACCAATTTCAAGAGTACAGCCGCCGCGTTGTCTGGTTGAGAAGCCAGAATCCTTGTCAGGTCATCTTCTCCAGCGGCGAGAATACCCGCAAGAGTTTGATCCATTTCAACGAAAGTCTTGCGCCCTTTTGGAATTCCTTGATCCCTATGTAAGTGATACAGGGCAACAACTCCGTCAAGAAGCGTCCAAAGTTCCTGTGCATGCAGTTGGAGCTTGAAGGCTTCTCCGCTCTTTAGAGTAGACAAGGAAATCGTGCGTACAGGAACCCACCTTTGACTCGCTGTTTTTCTCTGGTAGACAAAGTAACCGTCGACGCTTGCGACGGGGTTAGCTGTATTGTCCACAAGCGATGGAGCAAATACGAGTCGTACTTGCTCCCCTTCCCGCAACGTTATTGGGGTACATTCAGCGCTTCTTCTGGAGGTTGACTGCGTGTCAATCTTTTTCATACAGGTCGACTCACATTCCGGCGTCCGAACTGGACACGCACATTGGCTGAAGCAATGGCATGGGCCTACTCAGTTGTACCGGGAACAATACTCCTACGCTGGTCGGATGCGCGAATGAATTTCTGTTGGGAATAGGCCGCACGGAAGCAAGGGCATAGATAGAAGAGAACTGGGGTGACTCGACTTCGGGCCTGCGGCGCTGCGCCCGACGTGACAATATTGGTGGCCGGAAAGGGAGAAGAGTGTTTGTGAGGGAGAGTGTGCTGGGATGTTTCGGAAGAAGCTGCTAGAGCTGCTGAAGCTACCGGAGCTGCTAGAGCTACCAGCTAAAGGCAACGACAAGAGCGAAAGCAAAAAGCCGCGGGCGGGGGCGCCCGCGCCACATAAGCAACTGCAACATCAAGGACAAAAGCAACGGCCCCACCCTGTCGCGAACGACGCGCGACAAGGGTAGGGCACGAAGCACACGGGTCTGTCTCTGAACCCATGCAAGCAAAAGAAGCTTGCATGGGCCACCCGCGACAAAGACGAAAGCAAAATGCATAGATCCTGAGTTGCAAAAACACGACTCAGGATGACGACCTCAAGAACAACGGCAAAGACTAAAGACACAATCAGAATCAAAAACAACGACCCCACATCTGCCAACTGACGCCAGATATAGGGTACCCTCGAAAATAGCTATAAGCTATAATATCCAAACAACGGCAACGGCAAAAACAACGGCCCCACTCAAGCCAAAAGATGGCTTGAATGGGCCACCGGAATGTTCAGTACGGGGCAGTCGCCGAAAAAATAGAGGCAACGGCGACGTGGAATTACTTGGATTTTGAGATGGCCGGCAGTTTTTCGCCGAGCTTGAAGCGCATATTGGCGAGGTCGATGGTGTAGCTGCGATAGGGATCGACGAGGTCGCGGCCAAGATTGCCGTAGAGCTTGTCCATGTGCGTCCCCATCCTGGGTACGACCGCAACCTTGTGCAATACGGCGTGGTCGTCGCCAATTCCGAGCTGCACCTGCGGCAGGAAATACGCGTCCATCTGGCGGACTCCACCGGCACCGCCTATCCCGTACGGCTTCTTCGTCAACCCCTTGAATTGATCGGGGAAGTCAGCATGGTATCGCTGCGAGAAGATGGTGCTACCGGCGCCGGTGTCGAACGAGAAAAGAACCGTGCGGTTCTCCACGTTGCACTGGAGCAACGGCGTCAACTGATACATGTAGAGGTGGGCTCCATTGACGGAGGAAGGAGAGCCGGGGCCGGCGAGGAAGTGACCGTCGGCGGTGAAGGTGATGCGCTGGAGCGCCTGGAAAACTGGAAAGCCGAGGATGGCGTTGATCTGGTAGTGCTGGTTCTTGCCGATTGGAATGCTCAAGCTATCGTCATTGAGTACAAGCAGCAGGACGTTGCGAACGGTGGCGCCGCCTACCTTGAGTTCAGGCAGCAGAGCGACGTGAAGCGGGTTCGCGGCACCGGTGATGCCATCGACCTTCGCGGAGCCCTTGGAGAGTTTCAATCCTAATTTGCGAGCGAAGCTGGCGGAGATGGTGGAGACGTTTGCGCCAGTGTCGAGAATCCAAGGAGCGGTGACGCCGTTAACGGTGAGAGAGGTTTCGATGGTGCCGAGCACAGGGTTGCGCTGCGTGGCGAGATCGATGCTGCCATCGAAAGAAACCGTTTGCGGCGGCCAGTTGTGGAGCAGGACGGCAAGCTGATAATCGTCAGTCGCGCTCTTGCGCTCCTGTTTGTCGAACTGGGAAGCGAAGCGCGGAAAGAGCTGGCGGTAGGCATGAATGGCATGGTTGTAACGGAAGCCCTTGGTGTAGTCGTCGGCCAGGGAACGGAGTGCGATGGCAGCACGCGCAGGGTTGGACGACTCAAGTTGTGGGATCACCTTCGTCAATAGACGGATGGAATCATCGATGTGGCCGTCGCGATTGGCGAGTACGCCGGCGAAATAGTCGCGATCGGGCGACGGCGGCATGGCGGCGACCGCCTGCGCAAGGCGGGAGTAATCGAAGTCCTTGATGAAGAGATCGGGGCCGGAAGAAGGGCGGGCGGCGGATTTCTGCGCAGCAGCGGCATGGGCCGGAATGAATGACAGGGTTGCAAGAAGAAGAACGGTGAAGTAAAGAGAAGCAACTTTCCGCAAACGCATGGCAGGGCCTCAAGGCTCGGGATTCGTGGACGTGAATTCATTATCGCTCGCGTGGAGGGAAAAGGAGAAGGAGCGGCAAGCAAGCGGCAAAAGCCTCATGTTGCGAACAGCACACGATAGGGGGAGGACATGGGCGGTTCGTACTGAAAAATAAGGTTGGGAAGCATGCCGTTCCCATTTCGAATTCCCATTTACGGGCGAAATGCGTTCTGAAGTTAGAACAGCTCAGCGAAATACAGGCTCCTTCGTGGGCTTCCGTGCATACGATGGTGATCTAGCTGTGACTACTCAGGAGAAGAACCTGTAGAAGGGAGAGCTTCTCCGATACGGAGCATGCCATGACAAGACCGAGAGTGTTGTTTTCCGCCAGCATTGCATTTGCAATAGTAATGGCGTTTACGACCGCAGGAATGTTGGTGGCGTACGTGCATTGGAACCGGACGATGGGTTACACGGACGCTACGGTGCAGTCCGTTACGGCGAGAATTCAGCAGGGAAAGACGCCGGTCTATGTGAGTGATGTGGGCGTGGAGTACGTTGTGGATGGACTGACGCGGCACTCGCGGCTTCAACTGATTACGACGGACGTGAGCAAATCGCGCGATTGGGCGAAGACTTGGGTAGTGGGTTCGCGTCAGCGGGTGGAATATAAATTGAGCACGCCAGGGCAGGTGTCCGCTCCGACGAAGGGACGGTACACACCGCTGGTAACGACCCTCATGGCTCTGCTCATTGGATGCGCCGGGATGGTTGTGGGGAGAAGGAAGAAGATATAAGCCACGAGTAACAACCCCGCCCTAGCAAAGCTAGGACGGGGTACCCCAAGTCAGTGCTGATCCCATGCAAGCAAAGGAAGCTTGCATGGGCCACCCGATGGGTTCATAAGATCAGATAGTTCATAAGATCAAACACACAACTTCCTACTCAAACACCGGTCCCGGTTGGGGGATGGCTTCGCCGTCGTGGCGTGGGTCGCTGGCGCCGAAGTGGACGCCGGTACCGTTCTCCATCACGGCCTGTCCGTAGCCGAAGACGGGCGTGCGGAGCGGGACGGTGTGGACGTCGTGTCCGAGGGCCTTGAGCTGGTTGCGGACTTCTTCTGGAATTGACTGCTCGATCTGGACGTCGCAGCCGTCGAAGGTGGACTTGGTGAAGCGTCCCGCCTCGAGCGCCTGCTGGATGGTCATGCCGAAATCGACGATGTTCGAGACGAACTGCGCGTGGGCCTGCGCCTGGTTCCATCCACCCATGATGCCGAAGCCGATGTGCACGTCACCCTTTTCCATGAAGGCAGGAATGATGGTGTGGAGCGGACGCTTGTGTCCGGCGAGGGTGTTGGGCTGGCCGGGTTGGAGGGTGAAGAGTGCGCCGCGGTTCTGGAGCATGAAGCCCATGCCCTTGGGGACGACGCCGGAGCCGAAGCCGGCATAGTTGCTCTGGATGAGCGAGACGATGTTGCCATCCTTGTCGATCACCGTCATGTAGATGGTGTCCTTGCCCTTGGCGTCGGTGACGCCGGGGAGTACGGAGGGCTGGGGCGAGCAGTTGGCGCGCGGGCCGATGAGCTTGGCGCGCTCGGCGGCGTGTTGCTTATCGAGAAGGGCGGTGACTGGAATGTTGGAGAAGCGCGGGTCGCCGATGTAACGCAGCATGTCGGCGTAGGCGAGCTTCTTGGCCTCGATCATGGTGTGCATGGTCTTCGTGCTATGGAAGCCATCCTGCGCGAGAGGGAACTGCTCCATGAGGTTGAGCATGATGAGCGCGGCGATGCCCTGGGTGTTGGGCGGCAGCTCATAGACGGTCCAGCCATGGTAGGTGGTGGAGATGGGCGTGACCCACTCGGGCTGGAAGCCGGCGAGATCGTCGAGGGTCATGGCTCCGCCAAGTTGCCGTGAAGCGGCAACGATGGCTTCAGCGGTGGCGCCCTTGTAATAGCCGTCGCGACCTTTTTCAGCGACGCGGCGCAGGCTGGCGGCAAGATTGGGATTGCGGAAGACTTCTCCGAAGCGCGGCGTGTGGCCGTCGATGAGGAAAGTTTCGGCGGCGCTGGGAGTGGCGCTCAACATCTTAAGAGAATGACTCCAGAGGCCGGAGGTCACCTGGTTGATGGGCACGCCGTTTTGCGCGTAGTAGATGGCCGGCGCGAGCAGAGTGGAAAAAGGCATGGTGCCGAAGCGCTCGCGGAGAGCAGTCCATCCGGCGACGGCTCCGGGGACGGTGACGGAGTGAATGCCGCGCTCGGGCATGGTGGTGATGCCCTTGGCGGCGAGAAACTCGGGGGTGAGCGCCTTGGGCGACCATCCGCTGGAGTTGAGGCCGTAGAGCTTGCCGGTTTTGGCGATGTAGACGATGGCGAAGAGATCGCCGCCGATGCCGTTGCTGGTGGGCTCCATGAGGCCCATGACGGCGTTGGTGGCGATGGCCGCATCGACGGCGTTGCCGCCGCGCTCGAGGATCTGGATGCCGGCGGTGGCGGCCTGGGGCTGGCTGGCGGCGACGATGCCGTAACGCGTGGCGATGACGGAACGTCCGGGGACGGGCAACGGCGCGCCCTTGGTAGTTTCCTGTGCCATGAGTGCTCCCGCTAGAATCAGAGAAACGGAAAGAAGGAAAGCTCTGCGAATCATATATGCTCCCATTACGCGAGGATCGCAACGGGCTGATATCCTACACCGTTGTGCCATTGGCGTCAGTGCCAAGCGACGCGAATTCAGGAATTGAGAACATTTGCAATGATTAAAGCCGTGCGTGGAACCCGCGATTTACTTCCTCCCGATACAGACTTGTGGAACTTCGTAGACGCGAAGGTCCGCGAAGTTTTCCGCAGCTATAACTTCCACGAAATTCGCACGCCGGTATTCGAATCGACGGAGCTGTTTGCGCGCGGCGTGGGCGAAGAGACGGACATCGTGTCGAAAGAGATGTTTACGTGGGAAGACAAGGCGAGGGCACAGTCGGAGAAAACGCAGTCGCTGACGCTGAGGCCGGAGAACACGGCGGGCGTGGTGCGGGCGTACATCGAGCACGACATGGGACGCGCGGGACTGCTGCAGAAGCTCTACTACATTGGGCCGCAATTTCGCAGGGAGCGTCCGCAGAAAGGACGCTACCGGCAGTTCTACCAGATTGGCGCGGAAGTGATTGGGCCGCAGAGCGCGGGGAGCGAACTGCCGCTGCGCGACGCGGAAGTGATTGAGATGCTGACGGCGCTGCTGGATGCCGTGGGGCTGAAGGGCTGGACACTGCATCTGAATTCAGTGGGATGCGAGAAGGATCGTCCGATCTATAACAAAGCTTTGCGGGATGCGCTGGAGGGAGTGAAAGACAAGATGTGCGGCGACTGTCAGCGACGGGCGGAGACGAATCCGCTGCGCGTGCTGGACTGCAAGGTTCCGGAAGACCAGACGATTATCGAAGCGCTGCCGCGCATTGGCGACTACCTGGAAGAAGGATGTCGGCAGCACTTCGCGGAAGTGAAGGCAATTCTCGACCACATGGAGATTGCTTACGAGGAGAACTGGCGCATGGTGCGCGGGCTGGATTACTACACGCGCACGACGTTCGAGTTTACGCACGGAGAACTGGGCGCGCAGAGTGCGGTGCTGGGCGGCGGCCGGTACGACGGATTGTCGGAGGGACTGGGCGGGCCGAAGGCGCCGGGGATCGGATTCGCAATCGGACAAGACAGGCTGGTGCTGGCCTTGCAGGCGCAACAGCAATCGGTGGCGCAAGGGATCACCGCTTATGTGATTCCGCTGGGAGCGGGAACGAATCGCGCGGCGCTGAAGCTGGCGCGAGAACTGCGCACGCGCGGCATAGCGGTCGACGTGGGCGACGAGAGCTTCCGGCTGAAGAAGAGTTTCGACACGGCGGATAAACTGGGCGCGAAGTTCGCCATCATCGTGGGAGAGAACGAGATCAAGCAGGACGCGTTCGGGTTCAAGAACCTGAAGACGGGCGAGCAGGTGACGGTGCCGCACGGAGAGTTGGTGGCGAACCTGACGAGAATTTAAGATCACGCAGGAAATATCAGGAGGAGCAGGCGCGCGATTGTGCCTGCTCCTTTCTTTTACGCGGATTACCGGTTGACAGGAATGGTGACGGCGCCGATGCGGCTGGTGGTGTTGTCGCGGATGGTGACTCGCAGCGACTTGATCGACTTATCGGGCGGCATAGCATAGACCAGGTTCCATCCGCTCAGCAGCACTTTCCGTGCATCGGCGGGTGTCATGCGAATGTGCGTAACTTGCGAATCGGCGGAGATGATTTTGCCGTCTGCCGCGAGCGGCGCAGTCACGACATCGAAACTGAGACCACCGTTGGCTTTCGCTTCCATCACGCTGGTGGCAGGGATCATGATGCGGTAGATGGTGGTTGCGGGGGAGGGCTTGCCGGTGGAGGTTTTCTTTGCCGGGACCATCTGTTTTTCCACGCCGAAGGCGATGCCACTATAAGTCATGGTGGAACCAACGGCATTTTCCATCAACGCATCCATAAGCTTGGGGTTCGTGGCGCTTTGCGCGGCAAGGAAATAACGGGTGCGAGTGTGCACGGCGCCATGTGCGGGGAGGACGTTGACGGATAACTTATGCCAGCCGGGTTTGCGATTCTTCGACGAAACATAGAAGCCGAGCAGGTAGTAGTCGCTGGCGTCCTGTACGGCGCGATTGACGCAGTTCTTCAAGGTGGTGTTCGCAGCGCAAACAGTGCCGCCGGTGGCATCGGCCAGCCTCTGCATGCCATCGTCGACTTCGGCGGGGGTTGGATCGGGTGATTCTGCTGCTGCCGCGGCGATTCCGAGATAGGGAATCATCAGAGTGTGTATGCCATCGCCCAAGTAGCTTGCGTCCGTGGAGATTCCGGCGAGATTGACGGGATAGATCGTCATGTCGGCCGTATTCATTAATGAGAATGCGTGCTCATAGGCAGGAACAAGCGCCGCGCTTAGATGGGTTCGCGGCCGCATTCTTACCAGAAGAGAATCGGGTGCGACCTGCAGGAAGGGAATGCCGGTAGTGAGCCAGATGACTGATTTTCTGCCGGGAACACCAGCATAAACCTGCGCCAGTTGCTCAAACCCCGCGAGAGTGATTGCAGCGGCTTGCTTCTCCATGCGTGCTTCATCGAATTGAGCCTCATTGAAGGCCCCCAGCAAGTCACCGTAGGAACTCATGTTGGGGTCGCCGGGGGTAAAAATTTGCTGCTCCTCATGGCGGGTGAGTGCGACTTTGACCTTCTGCAAAGCCTTGGCGAGCGTACTGGGATCGGACGAAAACGAATGGATCTGGAGCAGTCCCTTATCGGTGAGCGCCACCAGCGCAAAGGGCTGGTTTGGCATATTCTTCGCCAGATAATCCACCAACCGCTGTTTGGCCCAGGTCTGGCGGAGAGTGGGAGTGTTCACCAGGTCAATAACGATGATGATGAGATTCCGCGGGAGGCCGACGCGCGGCACGTTGGCGAAGATACGCCGCGGTTGCGGCGGGAGGTGGGAAGGTGCGGCTGCTGCTGCCGGAAGCTTGGAAGTGTGCATCTCTTCGAAGATGGCGACCGGTTCGACCTTGCCATCACTTTTCAGCACGAAGTCTTTCTGTGTAAGGCCAACGAGAGGTTTGCCAGAGCGATTCTTGACGTTTACCGGCACGAGGACGAGTTCACTGCTGGTGGTGAAGGTTGCAGCGGGATGATTCGCTGGGTTCTGCTGCGACAATCCGGGAGCAACCGCCAGCAGAGGGATTGAAACGAGAACAAATAAGAACGATGGAAGGTGCCGCATGAGTCCCCCTGCACTATGGTGGGAACACCTAAGTGAGAGAGAAGTTGAAGCTTTGAGGCTTCGGGTACAGAATTCACCCGTGATGAACTGCAATTCAACGATTCTCATGGTGTGCAGAGGTAATCTTTGTCCGCGATTGGCAAACTGGGCGCGAAGTTCGCCATCATAGTGGAAGAGAACGAGATCACGCAGGATGCACTCAGGTTTAAGAATCTGGTTTATGAATTCCAGAGACCGGCGAGCAGGTGACGGAGCTGCATGGAGAGTTGGTGACATACCTGCACGGCTAGTTCAAAGGTAATTTGCGAAAGGAGCCACGTTTGAAAGCGTCACTTCTCCGAATTCTTGCAGTAGCCATCGTTGCGTTCGCGACCTGTTTGCAGGCGGCGGCGCGAGACAAGGTGATTATTCCTCCAGACCAGGCGACACTGGCCGCTCACGAGAAATCGCTGGCAGACGCGATGACGTGGCGAGACTGGACGGTCTTCCAGCGCTGGTGCTCGCAGAATTTTGTCGAGGTGGATGCCGCTGGCAGCATCTACACGTTTGCGCAGCGCGAGGCGCTGATGAAGACGCAACTGCTCCAGCCGAACTACAAGCTGAGCGGCTTCCAAATGCTGGCGGTGAGCAACGGCACGGTGGCGCTGATGTATCAACTGCAAGGACAGTTGACGCAGGATAAGACGACCGTCGCAATCAACGAGCAGGTGACGGACTTCTGGACGCGCGAATCGGACGGCAAGTGGCGCATCAAGTTTCGGCAGGCGACGCCGATCGTGGCGGAGAAGTAGTAAAAAGCTGCTGAAGCTGCTGAAGCTGCAATAGCAAAAGCAAAAACAAAAGCCCCACCCTGTCGCAAACGGCGCGACAAGGGTAGGGCACGAAATTACGGAAGCATGATTTCCCGCGTTATTTCGCCAGGTAGTGAGCCGGGGCGGAAATCTCCAATCCCTTCATGGAGGCCTTCACGCTAAGCGGATGGAGTTTACCGTCGTGCGCGGGCTTGGCGGGAACGAAGGTCAGAAGATATTGCGAGTCGATGGCGTTCAGAAGGTCGGGCAGGAACTCTTTTGGACCGTCCAGAGAGATCTCATAGCCCCCTGATGTGTGAGCGAACTGGCGCAACACGTGACGGCCGCGGTCACCGGAGGGCGTTGGATTATCCAGTTGGATGGCGAAGACCGGCACGCCGGCGATTTGCGGTGCCAGCGCGGCCTTGTCGAGAGAAAAGTGGCTCGCATTGTCTCCGCCATCGCTGATGACGATGATGGCGCGACGGGCAACACCGGGTTGTAGTGAAGGGTCGAGCACCTTCTCACAAGTCTGCACGATGGCGTCGTAAAGCGCGGTGCCGCCTCTGGCGTCGAGAGTTCCCAGTGCATCCTTTACGCCGGCGAGCGAGAGAGGCTGCCGACTGATCGTGAGTTTCGAGTTGAAGTAGCCGAAGTAGCCGCGGTTGGAGCCGGTATCGAGAGACTGAAAAATCTGTAGCGCTGCCTGGCGCTCGAAGGCGATCTTGTCTTTGTCCGAGCCGCTGACATCGAGGAGCAAAACGAAGGTGAGCGGGGTGTCCTTGAGCGGAGTGAGAGAGGCAACGGTCGCGGGAGAGCGGTCGGCCTTTACCTTGAGGTTTGATGCTGTCAATGTCACCGGCTGGCCTTTTTTACTGGTGATGGTGACAAGAACACTTACGGCTGATGGCGGCGGGGATGCTTGCGAGAACGCGGCGATCCCGCAGAAGAAGATGATCGCCGCGAGCGCGAGAAGTTTCGACGCAGATTTCATGCGCTATTTCCTCTTTGGCAGCACGTCCCAAATTCCCGGGTCTTCCTGGCCGAGCACCCATGAGCAGAAGCCCTGGAGACCGCGCTGCTTGACGAGATCGTAGCGCGCCTGGAAGGTTCGTGCATCGGTGTAGAAGACCCATTCGCGCATCTGGTCACGATAGAAATAAAACCAGCTCGCCTTGTCGTTGGAGTCCCACTGCACCTGCGGATGATAGGTCTGGATGAGCAGGCGAACGTCGTCGCCGGTGGCGGTGGCGCCGGAGCGTCCGGCGGCGCCAGTGGCTCCGGGTTCCACGGCATACCAGCGGCGTCCGTAGAGCGGAATGCCCAGCGACAACTTTTCTTTCGGCACAACTTGCAGCGCGTAGTCGAGATTCTCGACGACCCAGGGGTATCCGGCGACCGGACCGGGAGTGGTGTAGCCGGTGTGCTGGTCGTAGGTCATGAGGCAGATGAGATCGACCTGCTGCGCGAGAGCCTTGAGGTCGTAAGCGCCGCGCCAGTTGGCGTAGATCCAGCGCGAGAAGCGTCCCTCGCCGGGATAGCCAGGGGCTTCGGGAACGGTGGCGATGGAAAGCTGGAAGCCGGCCTTATGCAGCGCGGCGGCGGCTTCAGTGACGACCGAGGTGAGCGCGTCGCGGTCGGTATAGAGGATGTTCTCGAAGTCGAACTGAAAGCCGAGGTAGCCGTTGCGCTGGCACTCGCTGACGAGGCTGTCGATCATGCGCGTGCGCGCGGCGGGATCGCCGGCGAGCTGGTGGAAGGTGTCCTGATTGAAGCCGGGCTTGAGCGAGCCGCTGTTGACGATGATGGGCATGACGGGCACGTGATGCTCGCGCGCGGTCTGCATGACGAGCGGGTCGGGACCGCCCCAGACGAGTCCGGAGGCGTCGACCGAATACCAGGTGGGCACAAGGATGTCGACTTGATCCGCGTGCGCGAGGAAGTCGTTGACGGAGGCGGTGGTGGGCATCATGTAGAAGAGAGCCTTGGGCTGCGCCTGCGCCGCAACCGCCAGGGTGCAAGAGAGTATGAGGAAGGCAATGATTTTCCGCATGGGCGCAGGGTAGCCGGAGACGGGCGACGAGGAAAAGTAGCAGGGCTGGTGCGCGGAGAGAGGCGCGGATTCGGCGTCGGCGGCGGGCGCGATTTATAATCAGCTTTTGTGTTGTTCGCGAAATTCTGTCTGTAAAGGAACTCCCTTGCTCGACTTTTTAGGCGACCTGAAACGTACGCACCGTTGCGGAGATCTCCGCGCCACTGACGCAGGCAAGACCGTGACCCTGATGGGATGGGTCAACCGGCGTCGCGACCTCGGCAACCTTATCTTTGTCGATCTCCGCGACCGCGCGGGCATCACGCAGATTGTTTTCGACCAGGAGAGCAATCCCGGGCTGCACGAGCGTGCCAGCCAGTTGCGCAACGAATTCGTGGTGGCCGTGACGGGCACGGTGAAGGCGCGTCAGTCGGTGAATCCGAATATTCCCACGGGCGAAGTGGAACTGGTGGCCGCAGAGTTGAGCCTGCTCAATGAGAGTAAGGTGCCGCCGTTCCTGCCGACGGACGACACGACGGCGAACGAAGAACTGCGGCTGAAGTATCGCTACCTCGATCTGCGGCGGCCGTCGCTGCAGTTCAACGTGCAGTTGCGCCACCGGGTTGCGCTGGCGATTCGCCAATACCTGAACTCACTGGGCTTCTACGAAATCGAAACGCCGTTCATGACACGTTCGACGCCGGAGGGCGCGCGCGATTACCTTGTGCCGTCGAGGGTGCATCCGGGTGAGTTCTACGCGCTGCCGCAGTCGCCGCAGATTTTCAAGCAGATACTAATGATCTCGGGCTTCGACCGCTATTTCCAGGTCGTCCGCTGTTTCCGCGACGAAGATCTGCGGGCCGACCGTCAGCCTGAATTCACACAAATCGATCTTGAGATGGCCTTCCCACAGGAAGACACGGTCTTCGAAGTAGTGGAAGGATTCCTGCGCGCGGCGTTCACGGAGGCGGGGTTTGAGATCGAGACGAATTTTCCGCGCATGACGTACGACGAGGCGATCCGGCAGTACGGCATCGACAAGCCGGACCTGCGGCTGCCGGCAATGACCGACGTGAAGGCGGCATTCGCGGCGGAGACGCTGGAGACACTGGCCATCGACTCATCGATGCCGGTGGTGGCGATTCGCATTCCGAAGGTGGGCGAACTTTCACGCAAGGAGCGCGACGAACACAAAACGCTGCTCAGCGAAAAGCAGTCGAAGGCGATCAAATTCTTCGACGACTTCAAGCGGCTGGAAAAGTCGTGGCCCGATACGGTGGCGAAAATCCGCGAGCTGACGAAGGCCGAAGCCGACGATCTGCTGGTGGTGGTGGCGGCGCCGAAGTCCGATGCGGCGACGGATACGACGAGTTCTCCGGCGGCGGTGCGCGCGCACAATCGCAGGGCAGTGGCGGTGCTGACACATGCAGGCGCGCTGCGGCTGGCGCTGGCGCAGCGGTATGCGGAGCGTCACAAGCTGCTGGACGGCAAAGTTTTCAAATTTCTCTGGGTCACGGATTTTCCGATGTTCGAGTGGGACGAGCAGGATGGGCGCTGGAACGCGGCGCACCATCCGTTTACGTCGCCACACGAGCGCGACATGGAAAAACTGGCGAACGGATTTGCCGAGGCGCGCGATCCGAACTCGGCACTGGGAGAAATTCGCTCGCGTGCGTACGACGTGGTGCTGAACGGCACGGAGCTGGGGTCGGGATCGATCCGTATTCACCGGCAGGACGTGCAACAGCAGATATTTGCCGCCATCGGCATGGATGAAGAGGAACAGCAGCGCAGGTTTGGATTCTTCCTGGAAGCGCTGCAATACGGGACGCCGCCACACGGCGGAATCGCGCTGGGACTCGACCGCATTGTGATGATGCTGGCGGGTGCGCCCAGTTTGCGCGAGGTGATTCCGTTCCCGAAGACCGCTGCCGCCACGGACCTGATGACCGACGCTCCCACGCCGGTCACCGATGCGCAGTTGTCCGAGCTTGGCATCACGGTCAAGAAACATTCGTAAATATCGATGAAGTAAAAACGCTCGCACCGGATGACCTCCGGTGCGAGACGCGTTTAGAGCGGAATTTACAACGACTTGGTCTGGTGCATCAGGCCGCCGTCGATGACGATGGTGGTGCCGGTGATGTAGGAAGCGTCGTCGCCGGCAAGGTAGGCGACGAGCTTTGCGATCTCCCGGGGCTGCGCAACGCGTCCGAGCGGAATCTCGCGAATCAGCGCCATCTTCTTTTCCGGGTCGGCCATCGTCCCTTTGTTGATAGGCGTATCGACCGCGCCGGGAGCGACGTTGACGACGTTGATCTTGTACGGCGCGAGTTCGAGCGCGAGATCGCGACACAACATCCGAATGGCGCCCTTGGAGGCGCAGTAATCCGCATAGCCGGGGAAGGGAAGGTCTTCATGCACGGAGGAGATGTTGACGACCGTGCCGCCTTTGCCGCTCTTCGCCATCTGGCGCGCGGCGGCCTGGGTGCAGAGGAACGTTCCCTTGAGATTGACGGCGATGATCTTGTCCCACTCGGCTTCGGGCTTGTCGAGGAACGGAGTGTGCTTCTCGATGCCGGCGTTGTTGACGAGCAGGTTGACGCCGCCGAATTGTTGCGCGGCCTGATCGAACATCCGCTGGACATCGGCGGAGCTCGAGACGTCGGCGGCAATCGCAACGGCCTTTCCGCCGGCCTGCTGGATCACGGCGACGACTTCATTGGCGAATGCTACGTCGCCGACATAATTGACGACAACGGTGGCTCCCTGGCTGCCCAGTTCCATGGCAATCGCTCTGCCGATTCCGCTTGAAGCGCCGGTAACCAGCGCTACCTTTCCCTGCAACCCCATTGCAATCCTCCATTGGTAAGTCTGTCTTGCGTGAACTTGTGTGGTGCCGCCGTCATTTTGCCTCCATGCGCGGAGGGATTTCGCTCTTGTGAGGGCCGTTGCGCGCGGCGCGTTGCGTTGCCGGAGAGTGAGGGCGCGTGAGCTCGAAGGCGGCGTTGACGAGGGCGATGTGCGAGAAGGCCTGCGGAAAATTGCCGACCTGTCGCTGTGCGAACGTGTCGTACTCTTCGGAGAGGAGTCCGACATCATTGCGCAGGGAGAGCAGGTGTTCGAAGAGGCGGCGGGCGTCCGCTTCGCGCCCACAGAGGTTGAGCGCACTGACCATCCAGAAGCTACAGGCGAGGAAGGCTCCCTCGCCGGGAGGCAGGCCATCGACGGTGGAGCCGGTGTCGTAGCGCAAGATCAGGCCATCGGGCATGAGATGTTTTTCAATTGCGTCGATGGTGCCAGTGATGCGCGGGTCGGTGGGCGGGAGGAATCCGACGAGCGGCATCAGGAGAAGCGCAGCATCCAGTTGCTTCGCGCCGTAGGATTGCACGAACGTGCCGAGCTCCGCACTGAATGCGTTGGCGCAGATTTCCGCGTGGATTTTGTCGCGCAGGGTGCGCCATTGGTCGACCGATCCCACGAGTCCAAAGTGCTCGGCGCTGCGGATGGCGCGGTCGAATGCCACCCATGCCATCACCTTTGAATAGGTGAAGTGGCGCGGGCCTCCGCGGATTTCCCAGATGCCTTCGTCGGGTTGATCCCAGATGGTGGCGAGGTGATCGGTCAAGGCGCGCTGCAAATTCATGTCGGTGGTTTCGTATGGAATGCCGCCGGCGTGCGCGTTGAAAAGCGCGTCGGCCACTTCGCCGAAAACGTCGAGCTGCAACTGATTGGACGCGGCGTTGCCAACGCGCACCGGCGTGGAATTTTCGTATCCGGGAAGCCAGGGGATTTCCCACTCCATGAGCTGACGCTCACCGCGGATGCCGTACATGATTTGAATCTGACTCGGACTGCCAGCGGCACAACGCAGCAGCCAGTCGCGCCATGCACGGGCCTCGTCGTAGTAGCCGGCATGCATCAGCGCCAGCAGGGTAAACGTGGCGTCGCGCAGCCAGCAGTATCGATAGTCCCAGTTACGCGGCCCACCGAGTTGCTCCGGCACGGAAGTGGTTGCGGCCGCGACGATTCCGCCGGTGGGACGATAGGTGAGCGCCTTCAACGTGATCAACGAGCGTTCAACGGCTTCGGTGTAATCGCCGTTCAGATTTGCGCGACTCACCCAGTGCGTCCAGAAACGTTCGGTTTCACGAAGGGCATGCGAAGCGTCGATCGGATGCGGCGGTTTTTCCCACGAGACGCCGTAGGTAAGCACGAACGGCACGCAATCGCCTTCGCGCACGGTGAAGTCGCTGACGGTCTTCATGTCCTCACCGCGAAGCGGCGCCGTGGTGTGCACTACGGCCATGTCGCCGCCGGAGATGGCGCGAAGACGTCCGTCCTTCATGCGCGTTACCCAGGGGACCGAGAGACCGTAGTCGAAGCGGAGAACGAGCTCCATGCGCACGGCGACCTCTCCCTTGACGCCGCACACCATACGCACGATGTCGGAGTTCTTGCCGCGGACGGGCATGAAGTCCTGGACGACAACCGTGCCGCCATCCGTTACGAAAGTGGTCTCAAGGATCAGCGTGTGTTCGCGATACGCGCGAGTGGCGCGCGCGGGCGCGGTGGGAGCAATCTTCCAGTGGCCATGATCGTCCGTGCCGAGAAGCGCGGCAAAGCAGGCCGGGGAGGCGAAGTTCGGCCAGCAGAGCCAGTCGATGGAGCCGTCGCGGCTTACGAGCGCAACCGTCTCGCAGTCGCCGATTACGGCGTAGTCCTCAATTCTCAGAGACATCATTAGTGAGATACGCAAAATGGCGCTGGGGATGCAGCGGTCGGGGAAGATTGTTGAATTCTTCAAGAAGCGAGCGACCGGGGCAGGACGGAGCACGGCAGTCACGCGAGGTGGATCTTTGTTTTCTTCTGGCTTGTGATGTCAGTGACGATTCCGGCGATGCGGTTGAGCGAGGCGGATTCGTCGCGCATTTTCGAATTCTGCATACGGATTTCAGAGCGGGTTCCATCGGGACGAAGAAGACGGAACTCCACCGTGTTGTTTCCCCGCGTAAAATCGCCTCGCAGCGACCCGAGCACGGTTGCCCGGTCGCTCTCTTCCACATAGGCGAGCAAGCCGCGCACGTCGGCCTGCACGGCTCCCAGCGGAATACCAAAGACAGATTCAAACGCGGGGCTGGCGTAGACGATTGCCCAGGTTTGTTCGTCGATGATCCAGAAGACTTCCGGGATATTGCGTGCAATCCGGCGAAGTTTCTCCTCGGCGTCGCGCAGTTGCAGCTCCATTTCTTTTCGCGCGGAAATGTCGTGGAAGACGCCGAAGGTTGCGACGAAGCGGCCGGTTGCGTCGAAGCGCGGAGCGGCGGAAACCAGTAACCAGCGGCGTTGTCCGATCGTGGTGACGATCTCCAGTTCGTATGAGCTATTGGCTCCGGTGGCGCGCTTGACGGTCTCGGATTCGACCTTTGGAAGCTCATTCGGAGGAAGGAATTCCGTGATCTTGCGGCCGTGATAATCCATGAGTTCAAACATCGCGCACCCGGCGGGATTCATGTAGAGAATCTGCTCATTCGCGTCCACCAGTCCAATTCCGACGATCTGGTTTTCCACGAGTTGACGGTACTCTTCCTCGCGCTGGTCGATCTGGAAATGGAGGCGGCGGTCATCGGTGATGTCGAGCATGGTGGTGATGACAACCGGGTTGCCCTCTTTATTCCTGGTCAGTTTGCCGACTGACTTTATGTATCTCCTTTGTCCGTCCAGCCGGATGATGGCGTACTCGGTTTTTCTTGTGATGCCATCCTGGAGTATCGCATTCAGTTCAGCCGTCACGCGTTCGCGGTCGTCGTCCACCACGAGAGCGAGAGCGTCCTTGACCGACATGGTAATGGCCCCCGGCTCTTTTCCCAGGAGCAAAGCACTGAAGGGCGGCCAATAGCAGATATCGCGGTGGATATCCATCCGAAATACACCGAAGTGGGCGAGTTCCGGTGCGCTTTCGTGAAGGCGAATCTCGTCCGCCAGGGCTTCTTCCGCCGCTGCGCGCCGTCCGGACTCTTTGTTGAGGTACTCGATCATCTCGTGAAGCGTCGCGTTCTTGCGCAGGTAGATCTCGCCGATGCTCGCCGCGATAATGGAAGTCGCCGCGAACAGCGCTTCCAGCGGCAGGTCCGGGAGCAGGACGCCGTGGATGTCCTGATAGATGGATGAAACGAGGAGGGCAGGGAGTGCGACGAATGCGACGGAAATCCAGCCGCCGGTGATGGCGGCGAGAAACACAAAGGGATAAAAGGTGGCGTAAGGCAGATCATGCCCCAGGACGCCAACCATTGCCCAACGCAGTCCGGCGGCAGCCACCAGGCACACAATGCCTATGCCGCAACGAACGAGGATGAGCCGTCGCGTGCTCACGATACCCACAGCGTAATGCTACTGCTGCCGCTTGAGGCAAGCAGAGAATAGTCCCAAAGTTTCAGGAATCCGTCCTCTTTCGAGATATTGCGGTTGAGGCCGGCTGGCGGGCAGGGAGGCGGATGGACTTCCGTTCTCGATTTTGGCGGTTTGCCCTTTTCGTTCCCGACGATTTAGTTTTAACTGGAGCATGCTGCTGACGCCGCGGAAGTAACTCGTTTGTACTTCGGCGCACGATTGAACTGGAACGACTGGTTTTCATGGGCCGCATACACGTACTTTCCGAACACGTAGCCAACAAGATTGCCGCCGGCGAGGTGGTCGAGCGCCCGGCATCGGTAGTGAAGGAGCTGCTGGAAAACTCGCTGGATGCGGGCGCTACGCGGATTCGCGTCAACGTGGAAGCAGGCGGCAAGAAGCTCATACAGGTGATCGACAACGGATGCGGCATGTTGCGTGACGACGCGCTGCTGGCGTTTGAGCGTCACGCGACGAGCAAGCTGAAGAATCCGGAAGACCTGCTTTCCATTGCGACGTTGGGATTTCGCGGCGAGGCGCTGCCGTCGATTGCGGCGGTGAGCCGGTTGCGGCTGGAGACGCGCGCCGAGGAAGACGCGAGCGGCACGGTGATCGAGATCGCCGGAGGACGCATCCTGAGCGTGGAAGAGGCGGGGCTTCCGCCGGGCACGTCGCTGACGATTCGCGACCTGTTCTTCAACACGCCGGCGCGGAAGAAATTTCTGAAGGCGGAATCGACGGAGCTTTCGCACATCGCCTCGCTGGTGACGCACTACGCGCTGGCGCATCCGGACAAGCATTGGGAACTGCACACGACGACAAACGCGGTGCTGGTTGCCGCGCCCGTGCCGACGCACTCCGAGCGCATCTACCAGGTTTTCGGCAAGGAGACACTCGACCAGCTTGTGCCGCTGGCGGCCACGATGAAACTGGAGCACGTTGGACTGCCGCAACCTCCGCCGTGGTCGAAGAAACGGGAGGAGGAGGGCTGGGAGCCGGAGACGCCGGGCGAGCTGCGCCTGCATGGGTTCGTCTCCAAGCCCGAGGTGCAGAAGCTCAACCGTAACTCCATATTTATATTTGTCAATGGAAGGCTGATTCGCGATCGGCTCATCCTGCACGCGCTGACCGAGGCTTACCGGAACATCATGCCGCCGACGGTATTTCCGGTGGTGCTGCTGTTCCTGGAGATGCCGTTTACGGAAGTCGACGTGAACGTGCATCCGTCGAAGACCGAGGTGCGCTTCCGCCAGTCGAGTTTCCTGCACGACTTTGTGCGCGATGGAGTGCGGGCGGCGCTGATGAAGGCGCGTCCGGCGCCGGCGTTTGCCGCGGAAATCAAGGCTGGACCGACGGCGACACCTGCGCTTTCTCCGGCACTGAACCCGCAAGGCGCGACGGTGGCGGGCGGCCCGGAGGATCCCGGAGAGCTGGGCGTAACGGAGAAGGATTTTCCGGTCTTCGGACTGATACATCCGAACGCGCCGCAGCAGTCGCAGAAGCTGCCGTTCCAGGATGGCGGTTTTGCCGTGCATGGCAATGCGGCGGTGGGCGCGGCGCAGATGGCTCCGCAGACGTTTGGCGGGCACGTGGCGCCGCCAGCAGAGTTTGTGCCGGAGAAGGATGACAGTTGTTCGCTGCCGGTGGAGCCCGAAGACGAGGAGATGGATCTCTCGTCGCTGGCGTCGCTGCAACCGCTGGGACAGATTCGCGACTCGTTTATCCTGGCGGTCAATCCGCAGGGGTTGTGGATTATCGACCAGCACGTGGCACATGAGCGGGTGCTCTTCGAAAAGGTGCTGAGGCAGCGGATGGAGATGCGGGTGGAGTCGCAACGGCTGCTGATGCCGATCATCGTGGAGCTTTCGCCGCAGCAGCAGATCATCTTTGCGGAGATACAGGAAGAACTGGAGCGCAACGGCTTCGAGGCGGAGCCATTTGGAACGCGCACAATCGCGGTAAAGACGGCTCCGGCCGGAGTCGACACGTCAGAAGTGGAAAAGATGCTACAGGAGCTGCTTGACCAGTTCGAGCGGGAAGAGCAGCAATTGAACCTGGAGAAGATTCGTACGCGGATTGCAGCCAGTATCGCCTGTCACGCGGCAATCAAGATTAATACGCCGCTGGACCAGGCTAAAATGACGTGGCTATTGAAGGAATTGTCGCACGCGCAGTATCCAATGAGCTGTCCGCATGGCAGACCGGTCGTTCTGCGGTATTCTGTTAAGGACATTCAAAAGGCGTTCAAACGTATCTAACCCATGATTGATCACGAATTACAGGAACTGCGCCGGGCGAAATGGCGCATCAAGGGGGAGCCGATTCTGACCCTCGATGATGCGCGTGAGTTCATTGAGTCCGTCGGCTTCTGCCTGCTTTATCCTGTACGGCCGCCCGTTCTCGTCCCAACGTTTATCGGCGCTTGTACCGGCTCGGAGGAGAATCTGCCGACGTGGCGACACGCCTTTGCCGACCCGCGCGCCAAGGACGCCACAGACCTGATGGTCCGCGCACTGCGGCAGCGTTTCGTCTACGAGGCCAACCCGTTCGGCGAGACCAGCTTCCTGGTGGCGGCATCCGTGTTTCCTTATTTCTACGGACTGGTGGGCGACCGCAATCCGCGGCAGGCTCCGAAGACCGGGCCGCGCTCGGAATATTCGCTGCTGGCGGCACACGCCTTCCAGGCGATCCAGAAGGAAGGCCCGATCACGAAAGGGAAACTGCGCGAGGTTCTGGGAGGAGATCTCTCGGAGGCCGCGCTTGACCGGGCATTGGGCGAACTGTGGGCCAAGCTGCGGATTACGCGCGTGGATTACAACCCGGAAGAAGGCGCGTTCTGGGATGTGCTCTTCCGCTGGTCGCCGGAGCCGGTGCGCGAAGGAATGAATATTTCGCTGGCCGAGGCGCTGACGGCGCTGATTTCGAAATACCTGGATTGCATTGTGGCGGCTGAACAGGGAGAGGTCGAAGAGTTCTTCGGCAACTTTGTTTCGCGCTCGCGGACGCGGGAAGCGATTCATGCGCTGTTGGCCACGCGAGAAGTGCAGTATGTTCACGTCGGCGGACGGACGATGTTGCAGATTACGCCGCCGAAGGCGCCACTGGCGCCGAGAGAGCCTCGCGCTCCGCGTCCGGTGCGCGCCGGACAGCCAATCGCCCGCCGCCGGGTATCGCCGGCGAAGACCGCGGCAAAACCGACCCCAGGACCCGAAGAGAAATGAACGTCGCATCCGAAAAGAAGAAGCTGGTCATCGCCATTGATGGCCCGGCGGGCGCGGGCAAGAGTACGATTGCCTCGCGGCTGGCCAATAGATTTGGATATGTGAATCTTGAATCCGGCGCGATGTATCGGGCGCTGGGGCTGAAGGCCGTAGAGACCGGCACGCCGCTGGATGACGGCGAGCGGCTCCGGGGCCTTGCCGGGAAATCGAGCATCGACCTGAAACCTACGCCGAAAGGGAATTGCGTGCTGCTGGATGGCCGCGACGTTTCCGAACGCATACGCGAGCGCGATGTGACGGACGCGGCGTCGCGGGTGAGCGTTCACCCGGGAGTGCGCGAGTGGATGGTGGCGCGGCAGCGGGAAATGGGCGCGCAGGGCGGCGTGGTGATGGAAGGACGCGACATTGGGACGGTGGTGTTTCCGAACGCGGAGGTCAAGATCTTTCTCGACGCCGATCCGGCGATTCGCGCAACTCGGCGCGTGGTGCAGCACAATGCGACGGACGATCCGGAGAAGGCTCGGAAGCTGGTGACGGATTTGCAGGAGCGCGACCGTCGCGACAGCACGCGCGAAGTAGCGCCGCTGGTGGCCGCAGCGGACGCGGTGCGGATCGATTCGACGCGGATGACCATTGAAGAAGTAATTGCGCGGGCGGAAGAGATCGTCGAAGAAAAGATTGCGCAGACGTTGCACGCCAAGTAATACGTAGAGTTATGCAGCAAAGAAATCGGGGAGCCGAAGCTCCCCGATTTTATTTGAGGCTGGGACTTTGTCAAACCAGGGCCGAAGCCCGCCGCTACCTTATTTCGGAGGAGCCTTGGGTGCGGAAGGCACTGTTGGCGGTTCCGGTGGTGCCGGAGGCTGTCCACGACGAATCTCCAGATCGCCGGTTTCGGAGGTCAACTGAACGCGCGGTCCGCCCTTGCCGACGGTGCCGGATGCAGTAGACCTGCCGTGTTCGGAGGTGCTGACGGTGATCTCCTTGAAGTCCGACTGAATGTCGCCGTCGCGGGTGGAGCCGGTGAACTGGAACGAAGTCTTTGGCGGCATCGCGACCATGATGGTTCCGTGGCTGTCATTGACTTCGACATTACCGATCTTCGGAGCGCCGTAGACGTTCACGTCGCCATGATCGTCGGTGATGCGGACGTCGCCGGTGACGGCCTGCAGCTCGATGTCCTTGGCGCGGGTGTTCAAGGTGAACGGCCCTGCAACCTGCTTCGCCGTCAGATTGCCGGAATCGAGATCAAGGTCGCCGTCGAGCTGGGTGAACTCAAGGTCGGTGCGCGAGGTGTGCAGACGCAGTCCGCGCGCCAGGTTTGAAAGCCGCATGTCGCCGAAGAAGTCGCCGTTCAGAGTGGCGAGGCCGGAGACATCAAGCAGCACGACATCATTGGCGCGTCCCTGGATATTGATGTTGCCCTGAATCTTGGAGGCGCGAATGGAGCCGCGTTCCACGGTGACGTTCAGGTCGCCCTGCACGTTTTCCGCGTTGATGTCGCCGCGCTGGTTGGAGACGCGCACTTCACCGTCGCGAGAATTGACGATGACATCGCCACGGCGGGTGGTGATGTCGACCATGGCCTTGAGCGGAAGATAGATTTCAAGATCGGTGCGGACACCCGCATCGCCGCCGCCCTGGGTATTGGCATTAAGCTGAACGACGTTTCCAACCGTGGTGAAGACAGGCTTGGTCTTGGCGTTGAGCTTGTCGGCGTCGCGGTCATTGGAGGTAAAAATACGTTTGTGGGCCAATACCTTGACCTGATTCTGATCCCACGAGTTGATGGTGACACTGCCGCGGTCGCAGAGAACCTTCAGCGATGAACCGGCGGGGAAATCCTGCTGGAGCTGATCGTCGTACTGGTGATCGGTGCCGAACAGGTGCATGAAACCGTCGTCGACCTGGACTTCGTCGCGGAGCTCGCCCCAGTTGATGTTGTTGCGGGCGCGGTCAATGCCCGTCATCGACAGGCCGAAGATGATGAGCAGGAAGAGGAGCAGGCCGCCGCCGAATCCGATTCCCGCGGCGCGCGCGCCGCTCTTTCGCGCAATCTCATACTCCCAGAGCTTGATGAGGCCCCAGAGAATGAGCAGCACCGGCCAATAGTGCGCGAACATGTAAAAGAGCGGAATGCGAACGCCGAGGTTCCGCAGCAGGAATAGCAGGCCGATGAGAATCAACACCACCGGCCCGGCAATGGATCGCCGCGCTCTTGGCGGCGGATAGACGGGGGTTGGGCTAGCCATTGCGTGCCTCCTCCCCTGGATTACGCGGCTGCTGGGAGGGCAATTCACCCGCCGGAGCGGCCGGAGGCGGCGTGACGATGGGAGCAACGCCGAGCGGGCGGTGCGTGTCCATCGGGGCCGTGTACTGAAGAATCTTGACGATGCCGATGACGATCAGCAGGATCGGCCACTGGAACGACATATCGTACGACTGCTGAAGCAGGAACAATATCCCAAGCGTGACCAGTACTGCCGGTCCCATCATTCCCGCCATTCGACAGCGGCCACAATTGCAACGCGGATTAGGCGTGAAGTTTTGCATGGCTGTCTCCTTTATTGCTCCGCAGAGCGGTAGCGGCGAATGAATAACCAAACCCCGATGACGATCAGAATTACAGGCCAACTATGGTTGATCCAGTCGAAGCGCAGCCAGCCGACGTTGCCGAGCAGGAACAGCAAGCCCAGACCAATCAGCCAGTATGCTCCGACCGGCACGCGTGAAATATGCTCGGGTTCCACGTACGGTTCGGCGGTGGCGACTGGCGTGGCCACGTAAGACTGTGCGGTGGCGTTCCGGTCGAAACCCTCGGAGAGCTTTTCGCCGAGCCGTTCCCCGGCGGCGTTGATACGTGCGCCGAGATAGGGATCGTTGCTTCCGAACATGCGATTCAGGCCAAGTGGATCGGGAATCGGCAGTCCGTACTTCAGCGCCTTTGCCGTGGAGTAGGCGTCAAACACCATGTAGAACTCCAGGGCGAAGAAGAGCGGAACGGTGATGGGCCCGACGGAATTGGCCAGCGCGATCAGGCAGACGAACGCCATGGCATGAAGGAAGCCCTTCATGAATTGGCCGTTGTACATGGCGCCGACGCCGGGGATGAAGCCGAGCATGGCGGCCAGTCCGGGGCTGCCCTCGGCGGATGCGGCGACGGCGTGCAGTGCGGGACGTGGAGACGAGGCCTGGTGAACGCGGGCCGCGAGGCAGTCTTCACAAAAGATGGTCCCCTGCACGTTACGCGTGCAGTTCGCGCACAGCGCCTTTCCGCAGGTTCGGCAGTACGCGACTGCCGTCACATCGGTGTGCTTTGCGCAGTTCATAATTTCCTCCTTTGCCTCGCAGATTCCCCGATTACGGACTCCCCTGGGTCGAACGTGGCGATCACGACTGAAGCGCTGTCTTGCCGGCTGAAGTTCTGGTACTGTCGCTGTTCGTTTTCCTTAGGGGACTTCTGATCCTGTTTGTTCTTCTGTCTGTTTTCCTGCTCGGGTTCCACCGAGCTGGTACCGGCGGCACGACGAAGTTCGCGCACTCGCGATTCGATCTCGTAGACCAGCCGGATATTTTCGTAATACTTCACGGCGCGTGCCTCGGTCGCATAGTAAGTGCGAGTGAGGTTGCGGGGCGTCAAATCGAGATTCCGCAGATCGCTGATCTTGACGCCTGAAACGGTGAACACCATGGAGAGCGAGAAGAATGCCATTCCGGCCGACATGGCGAAGCGCGGCGTTGCCATGGGCGAGAAGATGGCCCTGGCCGTAGCGCGTACCTGGTCCCAGATGGTGCGTGGACTGAAGGCGTCGCGCATGCGGTCCCACAGCGGGCGGCCCGGAGTGGTATTGACAACGGATCGCAGCGAGGCGCGTGCGCCTTCGTTGGCGAGGCCGGAAGTTGCCAGCACAATGTTTCGCGCCAGGTTCACCGGAGGATCGACTTCCTCCAACTGGCCGAGCCAGCGGAGACCGGCCTCGGCATCGGCGAACATGGCACTGCACGTCGGACAAGCAGTCTTATGCTGCTCGAACCGGCTGAGTTGCTCGCCCGTCAGCAGACCGTCGATTGCGTCCGTCATGAGCAGGTCGAACTCAGCGCACTGCATACCGGATTTGGATTCGCCGTACATTTACATCACCTGCCTATATGTACGTTGTAGCAGGCGCGCAAGTTCCGCTCGCCCGCGATTGATTCTGCTTTTTACAGTCCCCTCGGGAACCCTCAGGGCCTGTGCAATCTCTTTGTAATCCATATCTTGCAAGTCCCTCAAAATAACGGCCTCCCGCAGTTCTGGGGAAAGCTTCTGCAATGCCGCCTGCACCAGTTCGCGGGCCTCGCGACGCTCCAGGTGGACGTCCGGAGCCGGGCCGGTGTCCTCCAGCCGATCGCTCAACGGGAGGGCGTCCTCGCTCTCTCCCGGAGCGGCATCGATGGAGTCGGTGATGCGATCGTTCTTGGTCTTGCGAAAGTGGTCGACCAGCAGGTTGCGCGTAACCGTCGTGATCCAGGTATTGAACGACGCGCGCTCGCCATCGTAGCTCGCCATGGTGCGATAAACCTTGATGAAAACATCCTGCGTGAGGTCTTCGGCGTCCGTGGGCGAACCTGCGAATCGGTAGCAAATGTTATAGATGCGGCGATTGAAGCGCTGGACGATTTCTTCCCAGGCGGCGGCGTCGCCGGCGATGCACCGGCGAACCAGCAGCTCGACTACCTGGGCGTCTTCCACGCGCGTCTCCCTCTGGGATTGGGCGGAAGCTGCCGGGGCAGACAACGGGATTGCCGCACCGCAGGCCATACCGCCTTATACGGACCTGTAAACAAAAAAGTTCGCTGGACTTAGGGCTGCTGCATTGTATCAACGAACGGCAAAAATTGTGGCGAAACTATAGCGAAAGGGAGGCGAAGAAGCAGTTCCGGGAAGGGAATGAAAACCGTCCCCAGGCGCGGTTGCCCGGGGACGGAGGGAATTTACTGCTGTTGCTGGAGCGAGCCGAGGTATTCGCGGTTGGGATCTGCCGCGATGAAGTACGCGGTGGTGCCGTCCACGGCGTAGTAGGCCACGGGGAAGCCGCTGAGCGTGCCGGTACCGCGTCCGTTGGAGCCAATGGAGTACGTCCCGGTTGCGCTCGGAGTGGAGAGCGATCCGCCGGCATTGATGTCAGCCGTGCCGGTGAGGTTCCCGTTGCCGTCGGCCGCAAGGGCCGCTATGTAGTCCACGTTCGAGGTGTAATAGCCGGAGAGTTGCGCTCCGTAGTTGCCGCTCAGGCTCGCCGTGGAGAGCGAGGCCGACTGCGCCTTGATTACACCGGACTCCACCAGCGAGGCATCCGTCGTCATCAGCACGCCCTTTGTCGACGAACTCAGCCAGCCGACCAGGTTGACGTTGCTGCCGCCGTAGACCAACTGGGCGATCATGCGTCCGGTTGCGTCCACCGAATACGTCCCGGTGAAAGCCACGCTGGGATAGTAGTTGGCAACTTCGTTGTAGTCTTCCAGGCCGGCGCTGATGTTGCCGCTGCCATCGAGCGTAAAGCGGCCCACCTCGATGATGTTTCCGTTGGTGGAAAGACCGGCGATGGAGTAGACAAAGCTTCCGTTGGCCGCCGCCGTAGAGAAGCCCGACGACGATTGCATGTCCGCATAACCCGATACGTGGAAGGTCGTGTCCGTGCCCAGCACTTCAATGTGCGAGGAATCCACGACGTAGTAGATGAGGTTGATGGGACCGTTGGGCGTGTTGAGCAACAGCGTTCCAGCATTCGTGCTGCTGCCGGCGGTCACCGTGCCGGTCACGGCCATTGAGGGCGTGTAAGTGCCATCGTCGTTTTCATCGAGAATGCCGGTGACGTTGCCGCTCGCGCCGAAGGTGAGCGAGCCGACCGCTGCGTAAATCCCGCCATTGTCATCGCCATTGAGACGCATGACGTAGGTGCCGCTCAAGGTGGCCGGAGCCGTCGAGTCAATCTTTTCGATCTGGCCGCTGGCGTTTTCCGTGCCGGAGAACTCGATGAGCCGCGCCTTGCCCGTCGAGGTAAAGACGAAGCGCAGAACGGCCGAACCGCTGGAGAAGTTCAAGTCGATCTCGCCGCGTCCGTCGCCGCTCACCGAGTAGGTGCCGCTGATGGAGCTGGCGGGCGAGTAGCCGGCCGCATCGTCATTCACGCTCTGCAGTCCGGCAGTGATCTTGCCATTGCCGTCGGCGGTAAACACGCCGAGCAGGGCGAATGCGTTGCCGCCATTGGACCCGTTAACGGTGAATGCGTACGTTCCGTTCAAATTGGAATTGGTATACGATCCGCTGCCGGTGGGAGGAGGAGGCAAGGGGGAACTGCTGCTGCCGCCACCGCCGCCGCAACTGGCGAGAAATGCAATCGAGAAGATCGATAATAGTAAAAGTAAGTGACGTACGCGCATAAATGCTCCCAATCGTTCAAAGGAACGAGGATTTGTCGTCCGGAACTCTCGTTACTGCTAACCTAATTTGACGCGAGAAGTTGTGAGGAGTTTACCAGCATGAACGAATTTGTTCCGTTTCCCCCGCCCGCGCCAGTGGAAGGATTGTCGCTGGTGGGATTCCGCATCGATCCCGCTTCGCCAGTGCCGCAATTTTACACGGTGTTCGCCCTGGAAGGAGAGAATGACCGTCCGGCCATGTCCGAAGGACGCATTCTGTTCTTCACGCGCACCAACCGGGCAGGCGCGGCCGTTGCCGCCTCGGAGAACGGTTTGCGCGAATTGGGCGCGCCGCCCGCGGAGGTCGATATTCTCTGCGATATAGCCGAGAGCCTGTTCATCGCAAATTCACAGAAGTCGGACGAGGACGGAGTGCTGCTGGACTGCATCGCGTGTCTCGACGACCTGGTGAGGGCCACGCAACTCAGCGTCCCGGCAGATTACATGACGGTGCTGAGCGCCCTGAGCGTGCGTCTGCTGGAAAACCCGGAGTTCGGAAGCTGGGTGGAAGAACAAGGCATCGACCGCGAACGAATCGAAGACGCCATCATGTGGTGCGTGGGAGCCGTGGGGGTGAAGAGCAGGTGGCTGTAGGAAAGCTGCTGGTATCCCCTGTATTTAGTCCTTTGCAGTGATCTCTGATGTATTACCGGCGGTGGTCGTATCCAGCATCAGCGTGCGTATTAAATACTCCTTTTTCACTTCGTTATCCTTCCTCGCAGTCTCCGCAAGGGTACTCCACTCATCGTATGTATGGAACTGAAGAAACCTAGCCCGCAGCACATTTAGTAATTGAGGATTCTGTTTTGGATTTAGTATGAAGAATGTTAACTGAGAGCGACCCTTCTCTTTTCTCCACCCTTCGTCAGAAAACGCTGAGTCGCTATACTTGAAAGACTCGTCCATCGAATGATTGCTCGATAGAATAGCAAGCGTACAGAGGGCTGCGCTAGAGTGGAAATTTGCGCCCAGCAGTTGGTAAAAGTGATCGTAGGACACACGATCATTAGAGGCACATTCCAGAATTGGCTCAAGGGCAAAACCCGAAGATTGAGAAATCAGAAACAACGTTTCGTAAAGTGCTGATAATTCATATGGGGAGGGCCCTGTAGGAATCTGAACCCTTTGTGAAAGCGCAACCACAATTGGCTTCCAATCCCAGTTGATAGCAGTCGATAACATACATTCTACGGTCTCCGTTAGCTTGGCATTCCATTTTCCCGCTGCTGCATCTCTTCCGAGGGCCTCGTAAACTTCAACGTCCGGTGCTTCCGGAGTCACATACCGTGAAACGCATTCGAACCCATTCATCTTGCGCAGTAAAAGCAAAGTCGCAAGGTACTGCTCTCCGTTTCCCGGAATATTAAATTCTCGACTGACTGTTACCTCATCTTTTTCCAGTAGTGCGGGCAGAACAGCGACGACGAGCTTTGACCAAAGGTCCGAAGTAAGCCTGCCTTGTCGAGGGTTTCCTTGCAGAGAATTTTTGACGCTCCTAATTATTGGTGAGACCACAGAAGCTTCAGAGGCAAACCTCACAAGTTCCACGATGCCTTCGACAACCTTATCCTCGGCGCTCCCCCAATTTCTGGCATCGCATGCCGATTTCCAAATAATTCTCAGGGATTGTGCGTACTTTTCCGGTTCGTTTGACAATCCACTGCTGGCAAGGGCCATGAGCGCAAGATTAGTTCCATCGCCATTGTTATTGGATTGCGCCATGGTGTCGATGGTGCGATTGTAAACTTCTGGAAAGCCTGGACTCGTTGCCAGCTTTAAGAGGGAATCCTTGTCTCCAGAAATCAATGCGTTCGAGATTTGGGGATAAAGAAGTGCCTGGTAAGCTACTTCTCGATCGACATTGAAATACATTGCTGCAAGGTCCCGTTGCCAGTCATTCCCTAGCATGCCTGCCAACTGAGCCACCGACAAATCCTTATCTGCGAGACCACTCAGTTTAGCGACAACATCGTCTCTGTATCCGTTGATCACGGCAAAAGCTGCCTGTTCCTGAAGATGGATGCCATGTTGCCATTGCCGGTGCAGGGAACCAATTGCGTTCACGAACAGTTTTATGTTCCGAGGAGTAGGCCACTCTCCTTTCATAACTTTTAGGTTGTCATAGAGACGAAAAATATCGTGAAATTCCGCATCGGTGTGATTTTCAGGAAAGGCCTCCCTCAACCGATTGAGAAGATACTCCTTCCAATTTGTCAGAATCTGAGGTGGAACGCGGAATGATGCCTGAAAAGTCTTCTCCAGGAAATGAACCGTTAATTGTCCAGAAGACAGGTTACCCTTGGGGAGGAGATTGTTATCAGGAAGGAGATTGCTAGAAGGAAGGGGACTGCCGTCAGGGAAGTTGCCTGAGGTCCAGAGTTGCCCTATGCCTGCCGGGTCGAAGGGGACAAGTACCCAGACTGGATATTTACGGTGTTTACGATCTGGCCGATTGGAATTCGCAAGGGGGTCAATAAATACCTTCAACGTTGCCCATATGGCGAGAGCATCGGCGCGATCTACACGGTCAAGATTGTCGATTACCAGCAGGAGTTGCCGGTCATTTTCGTGCTCGCAAAATATCTCATCCAAGAGCTTCTTGTAGTGTTTACCAAATTCTACGGAAGTGGGATCAGGAGTTTTACTGGTCCTTGAAGAGGTGCGATTCTGTGTCGAAGTATAGATGAAGCTTGCGACTGACCTGACTTTTCCCTTCCCATTTCGATTGTTCCACCACTGCGGGATCCACCCAAGAATTGTTAGTAATGCAATTCCTGCCGGGAGTGCACCAAGAAACAACAAAAAAGACGTCAGACTACGATGAGAGCCCAATTGTATTTTTTGGTATACAGAAAGGGCCACGGGCGCGACCAGCAAGGAGACAACGCCGATTTGGCCCATTGGAGTAAGGTTTGGTGTTGTCTTGGATTTTGTTTTTTCGAGCCGACGCGCAAGCAATTTGATTACCTTATTCCACTTCGCCGAATCCCCGATCCAGTGTCGCTTATCACCGTCGCAGTTGCACCATGCAATGAAGGTCTCCAGGAATGATCGTCGCAATGGATCACCCTGATGTTCCCATGCGTCGAAGACAAATGTGTGAGTTGCAGCCTCGCCCTCTTTCTTGCGTGCTCCAAGGCGTTTTTTCAACAGTTCGACAACTGTCGATTTTCCGCTCCCCCACGGCCCAGTCAGAGCAATCGCACAGCCTTCTTTTCCGTTTTCGATAAGGTCGGCAATCGCCTTGGCAATCTCGTCGTGGCGAAACTCATCTTCGCAATCAGCAGAATCTAGAATCAGTTTGGTAGGACAAACACCCTGGGAAATGCTCGTCTCGTCGGGCACTGTAGTTGCCTCTTAGATATGAATCAGTAGAGTGTACACAGTTGAAACACTTCGCCACCTGGATTCGGTGGACGGGCGATTCTAGCACTCATATCCAATCGTCATTCGTAATTCGACAATTTTCTCTGTGTCTCTGCGCCTCTGTGGTGAAGGGTTTGTCTAAGACGAAATCTTTTTTCGTAAGGACCAGTAGAATCCGAGGGCGAAGACGAGAAGGGCTACGATCCAGACGATTGGCATCGGGCTGTAATGAACAACAAAACTGACAGGATCGAAGCCAACATTTTCCCTTCCAAGCCGCCGCCAGATGGGCCACATTCTCCACTGGAAAGCAATGAAGAGAGCAGCGAGCAAGGCCAACATCCCATACAACACGCCTTTCAGGTAGTTCTTTACGTGATTGAGCATGTTCGGCACGCCGGACACTGTAGCTCCGCTCACTCGTAATTGCGAATGATTTCCTGCTCCTTCGTCCTTCGACGTTCAAATTCGACAATCCGGCAATTCGGCAATTCGAAAATTCTTTCCAATCGTCAGTGGTAATTCGTCAATCGGCAATTGTTTTGCGCCGATTCTCTTCATCACATGTCAAGATGTTTCTGGTCACACATTTCCCGTAGCTATTTCAAAACACGGCAAATAGAGTTTCCAGATCGATGTCACCTTTTGCCCCATCAGCATGAAACAATAGATGTAGGAGCAGTGTGTCTTGCGCCGCCCGGTGCAGGCACGGTTCCAGGGACGGCGATCCCCTTTCTTTTCAAATATATGGACGTAACCCCTTGGGGCTCAAATATCTACGGGGCAAAGTGCGTAGATATCTGAAAACAGAGTATTTAAAAATAGGGGGGGTGGGGGTGTCCCTTCGGGAGACACCCTGCAAACACCTATTCCGAGGTGAAGTAGTCGACGGCCACGGGGTTCTCGAAGAGCGAGTAGTCGCGGGTGACGACCGTGATGCCGCTTTCGGTGACGAAGTATTTCTGGCGGTCGGCCTCGGTGTCGTAGCCGATGACGGTGCCTTCGGGAAGGTGGACGTTGCGGTCGATGATGGCGCGGCGGATGCGGCAATGGCGTCCTATATTGACATGTGAGAATACGATGCTGGAGTCGACCTCGGCATAGGAGTTGACCCGCACGTCGGGCGAGAGAACGCTGTCGCGCACTATGGCGCCGGAAACGATGCATCCCATGGAGACGATGGAGTCGACGGCGGTTCCGGTTCGTCCCGCTTCGGCGAAGACGAACTTGGCCGGGGGATACTGACGCTGGTGGGTGCGGATGGGCCAGCTCTCATCATAGAGGTTGAAGACCGGCGAGACGGACGCCGTGTCCATGTTGGCTTCGTAATACGCCTCGAGCGTGCCGACATCGCGCCAGTAAAGCGCTTCCTTCTTGTTCTCGTCGATGAAGTTGAAGGAATCGACCTTGTACTCGTCAACCATCTTCGGCAGGATGTCGTGACCGAAGTCGTGGCGCGAATCGGGATCTTCGGCGTCCTTGAGCAACACGGGAATCAGCACATCCGTGTTGAAGAGATAGATGCCCATCGACGCGGAGACCATTTCCGGATTGTAGGGCGAGCGAATATGCGTCTTCTGCGGCTTCTCCTCGAAGCCGACGATGCGGCCGTTGCGGTCGATGTCGACGATGCCAAAGTGACGCGTCTCGGCGGGATCGATGAGGATGGTGGC